>Ga0255067_1000003_pt1 | contig 88106 bp, 174 predicted proteins | sample Colum_Cont_RepB__3_FD_188466 | JGI IMG/M metagenome (GOLD analysis project Ga0255067, IMG submission 188466) | Freshwater microbial communities from Columbia River, Oregon, United States - Colum_Cont_RepB_8h | ecosystem: Environmental > Aquatic > Freshwater > River | place: USA: Oregon...
TTGGAGAACTAAATATCTCCAAATACTACAAATTCATTATGTCCTTAATTTCACAAAGAGATAGAGAAGTTGTAATTGAGGCACTAGACTTTTATCTATTCAATAAGAAATTTGATCTTACTGAAGAAAAAAGAATGGAACTTAATGCACTTCTGAATTGGATTAAAATCGAATACAATAAACATGAAAATTAATCTTTGGCACTGTAAAGAAATGAATCAATGGAGATGGACTTTATGTGAAGATTCTCGTCCAATTGTTAAACAAGAATCAGGCCAAAGAGAAAATTTACGAGATGCTATGAATGACGTAGTAAATACAGTTGAGTATTTAATGAATACTTGACATTCTTATTCCAGATGACCGAGCAAGCGAACGGGCCCGACTGTTAATCGGAGATTGGTAGGGGCAGTACCTACATCTGGAGTTGGATATAAATTATCCAAATATCGTGGGGAAGTGTAGTGGTTGCACAGAAGTCTCATAAGCTTCAGGTTGGTGGTTCGATTCCACCCCCCGCCACCAAAATGGGGGATTCGTATAACGGTTATTACTCTGGATTTGCAATTCAGAAATAAGGATTCGATTTCCTTATCCTCCACTTAGTGCTAACTGTCATTTCATAGAACATTATATTGAAACTTGACTCATAAAACTCTTTATGGTACTATATAATAAGTTCAAGAGGATGTGACCTCTATATTCCAGGACATCGGGGCAGTACCGATTATCTCCACTTCTTGGGGGTAAATTAGAATCGACTGGGGTTTATGTTGTATCTGTTGACGGGACAAGAAAACAAACGCAAACAAAATTGTTGCTTTCTCTCGTCAAACCGCATTGGTTTGAACTAAACGAGTGAGGGGGTTATAAGTTTCCTTCTTACCCAAAACTTACAAGGAGGTGTAATGCCTCCTATTTTTATGCCTTGTGCCAGTCCTCATATTGGCACACAATACCTCCAATGCTCCTGCAGACCTGCTATAATACACAGGTAATCAACGAAATCCAATGAAAGCTTCAGTTTCATCTAATTTGTCCTCAGTTATTTTTATATTTGCCTGGGTTGCTGGAGTTGTATTGTCTCCTGTTTGGAACTTAAAACTCGGAGCCGCAATCTTTCCTCCATATTCTTATTACGTGTTACTTGAAAGGATTATCTCTACCTATACACCTGATCTGTTAATCAAATGAAACCTATTCTTGCTATTGTAGGCGGTGTTGCTCTTCTTTGGGGTGTTGCCTACCACCAACTTATCTTCACTGCATTCTTCGGTCCTAAGTTTGAGAATGTTCGTAGGAATACCTTTGAGCAATCAAAGTCCTTCCGAACTGGTGCTGTTCAAGAACTGCAAAATATGCAGTTTGAGTACATCAAGGCAGATCCAGCACATAAGAAAGCACTCGCAGATATTATTCGGCACCGTGCTGTAGAGGTTCCTGCTGATGCTATGCCTGCTGACCTTCAATCTTTTATCTCTAATCTTCCTAACTGATTATAATGACCGAAAACTACCCCGAGTTCGTTCCTTTTGCTAAAATCCCCCGTCTTCATAAGGAATGTATTGTCACTGAAAAGATTGACGGCACTAATGGTATTATCTACATCACTGACGATGGAGATATGTTTATCGGAAGTCGCAATCGTTGGTTGAGTGCAGAGTCTGACAATTTTGGGTTTCATCGTTGGGCATCTGAAAATAAAGATGAACTGATGAAACTTGGTGCTGGTCGTCATCACGGAGAATGGTGGGGTAGTGGTATTCAACGAGGTTATAATCTACCCAAAGGTGAGAAAAGGTTCTCCTTGTTTAATGTGAGTATCTGGAATTATGAAAACAAACCAGAGTGTTGTTATGTTGTTCCTACTCTTTATACTGGAGAGTTTAGCACTAATGAACTTGATGATGCGATGGATAAACTTTGGGATTATGGTTCTGTTGCCTCTCCAGGGTTTATGAATCCTGAAGGAATAATTTTATTTCATAGTTCGGCAAATCATTACTTCAAGGCACCATTTTATAAAAATCATAAGGGGGTAAGGACACTCTGACAACTGGCACAATAGAACCCCAAAACCCCCTCAAATGCCCTATAATGACTTTATACACAACCAAATCCCTGATGAACTACACTCCAGAACAAATCGCAGAAATCGTCCTTAAAGTTCTTAAGGAAGTAAATGAACCTGATGTTCTCACACTTTCTCTTGATGAAAAATATGAACTAGCAAATAATACAAACACACCTGTAGAAACTCTAAAGGTTCTTGCGACTGATGAGAATGTTGATGTTCGTTGGGGGGTTGCAGAAAATCCAAACACACCTGTAGAACTTTTAGAAGTTCTTGCGACTGATGAGAATTATAATGTTCGTTATGGGGTTGCACAAAATCCAAACGCACCAGTAGAAACTCTTAAGGTTCTTGCGACCGATAATGATTATGATGTTCGTTGGGGAGTTACACAAAATCCAAACTATAAGACTCAAACTCTTGAACTGACTCAAGTTCAATATGATGCTCTTAAGGTTCTTCTGAAATCAAGTCAAGATGAGACTCTTAAGACCCTGACACTCTGACGAACTGGCACAAGACCCCTCCCATTCCCCTCAATCCCTGCTATAATTACAAAGTAATCAACAAAACTATGAAACCTTTTATTGCTCTTGCTTCAATCGCACTTCTGAGTGTAACTCTTGTTGGGTGTGAAGAATATGAAGATTCTGATGATAAGCAACGTGCTCAACAAGAACGCATTCTACAAGAAGGCACATCACAAACGGGTATGCCTGCCATCAAGAACTTCCGTGAACGTAAATTGCTGAAGCAGATTATTGAGATGCGTGACCAGGATGGTCTGGTGACTTATACTTACACTGTTCCCGAAACTACTGGTCGTCCAGTGTTTCTGTGTAATTCTATTGGGTATGGTCTTCCTGCTGCCACTCAATACACTAATCCAGAGAAGTATGAATACACTGGCACAACTCTTCCTCAGGCAGATCCTAATGGTTTGTTCTCTCCTTCCAGTGCTGAAGGAACTTGGGTGATGTGTTCTGATCCTTCTGGCAGTGGCAAAACCCGCCCTGTTTATGTTGAACCTCGTGTGATTGTTTCTCCATTTAAACTGTGATGAACTCTAAAGGATTTACTCTTATTGAGTTGCTGATTGTTGTTGCTATTGCTGGTATTGGATGTGTTGCTTTGTTTAGTATTGCCACAGGCAACTCTATTGTTCCATCCAAACAATCCTGTATTGCTGCTGGAGGCAAATGGTCTGAAGGCATTCAATACGGTCGTATCACTCAACTCTGTACTTATAACTGATTATGACTAAAGTAGTATATAATGCCTGCTACGGTGGGTTCGGTCTCTCTAATGAGGCAATGGACCGAATGATTGAATTGGGTTATGATGGATTGAAACCCAATCCAGAATATGTCCCAAACTCCAAGAGTATGTTCAACAGTCACAAATACTATGGTGATTATGATATTTCCCGTCACGATCCTATTCTTGTTCAAGTTGTAGAAGAAATGGGTGCCAAAGCAGACGGAATGTGTGCTAAACTTGCTATTGCTGAGGTCTCTGGTCCTTATCGTATTGATGAATATGATGGGAATGAGAGTGTAGAAACTCCTGGTAGTTACGATTGGATTACTCCCTGAACTTTATTTGAGGTAAATTATGAATCGTTACGATGATCCCAACACCCCTGTTGCCATTGTATTTGGTGTTGGGTTTGTAGTTGTTATTGCTCTGCTGTTTATTGGTGGACCAATGTATAATGTGTGGCAACAATCTCTTGCTGGTAAAGCAGAACTGCAAAAGGCAGAATACACTCGTCAGGTTGCGGTTCTGGAAGCACAAGCAAAGAAAGATAGTGCTCAACAACTTGCTGATGCTGAAATCATCCGTGCTTCTGGTGTTGCCAAGGCAAACCAAATCATCGGTGATAGTCTGAAGGACAATCGTGAGTATCTTCAGTATCTGTATATCACTGGTATCGAAGATGGCAGTAAGAATGGTAATGTAACCATCTATGTGCCTACTGAAGGTGGTATGCCTGTTCCTACTCTCCAAATGAATAAGTGATTATGGCAACTGCAACTAAACGTAAATTTGTTTGTGTAGAACCTGTGTCAAATCTGGCAAAAGTCAGGTTTGATGTAGAGATGGATAATCTACATAGTTGCTATGTAGATGATGAAAAAGATGGAACTATGTTCCTGACATCAGTGAATGGAAAATACAAATTCACTCTAAACAAAACACAAGATTTTAACTGGCAAATTGTTAAATGATTATGAAAAGCATTCTTCTTCTTTCTTCTCTTTTTCTGACTTCTCCTGTATTTGCACAAGAACAGAAAACTCATCGATCGTTTGCCTACGAAACTTCGTGTGCAGTAGAAACATCGACCCAATTTATAACAGATGTATGTAAAGTAGTTGAAACTCGTGAGAAAGGTGGAGCACTTCGCACACGCAACATTTACTCAAATCGTTTTAGTTTGACAATTAAATCACGATTTGATAAAGAAAAAGGATTCGTAACTTGGGATAGTCATAATAAGTACGAGTATAAATGGGATTACAAACCTTCTAGCACTGGTTTGACTTATGTGATGCCAGGTTTCCTTGTTCAAAACGTTTCTTGGGATTGAAATTATGTTTATTAAATCTATCATTGCTTATCCAGTTCTGATTCTAACTGCAATTGCTGGATTTGCTATTGGTGGTGCAACTTCTGTAAATACAATTACTAATAATGCACTTAAAATGTGTAATCAGAAACCACTTGAATGTAAGTTCAAGTATGATATTCTGATGTATAATGAAACTGGTAGAATCCCTTATACTCAACCAAAACCTCAAACTGAAGAAAAGAAAAATAAAAAATGAATGAAAGAGCAAAAGAGTTTATGAGTGCTGTGTGGGAGCAGAGAACTAATCAAGGTGCTAATACTGAAGAAAAGTTAGTTGCTGCTATTCTTTCACTTGCTAGTAACTATGTGATATCTTATACGGCACAAAACGATTTGATTGTTCTAGATAAGAACGATATGTTGCAACTTGCTGAGGAACTGAAACAATGAAATTTTTTCAAGTTGCTAAATGGTTTTATCGTGAAGATTTTGGGCACGAATGGTACGTTCAATTCTTCTTTACAGACCGTTGGGCACTTCTTCAAACATCTGTAAGTTGGAATGATTTTCCTTCTTGGCCCTACATTCAAATCACTTTTGGTAGTAGTGGTCTGCTGAGTATTTTGTTCTGGGTATATAAGTTCGGATTTGATGTTGGATTTATTGAGCGTACTTGGAATTGGGAACGACTGGAGCAAATAGATGAAGACAAAACTGAATTGGTTTGAGTATTATTTCGGTCACTGCCTGCAAACTGGTTGGAGGGAGGTAGGAAATAACTTCAAGATGTGGAGAGACCTTATCAGTGGAAACTATAAGGATTATGCTCTGCTGAAAACTGACGACCCATATGAAGAATGTTATAATTGGTTCTGGACTTCTATCAATCTAGATGAAACATATCCTAAAGAGTTTCTTGAATACCTGATAGAAATGTGTGATAGAATTGATAGAGGTGAAGAGAAACTGATTCCATTCACCAAAGAAATGTTTGATGACCTTGATGACCTTGTAGGTAATTTGATTGATGATTTGAAACTTGATGAGGAGTTGGACAAAGAATGATTGGATTGATTGCTGGACTGACTTGTGGAATTGCAACTTACTATGGAGTAGGTGATGGTTTTGATGGTCAGAGAACTGCATCAGGAAAAAGATTTGATGCTTATGCCCATACCGTAGCCCATCCTTATCTTAAGTTTGGAACACGACTTCGGATTACAAATCAAGACAATAGGAAACAAGTTTATGTGACCGTGACTGATAGAGGTCCATATTCTCACGCTGATATGGATATGAGTTATGGAGCATTTCGTAAGATTGCAAATGTTAATAATGGAAATGCAACTGTTTGTTGGAGAGTAGTTGGATGATGAAGAAACTACCTGATAAATAAAAATGCCTGACTTGGTGGTTCTTTTCGGGTTGGGATAAAGCACTTTCGAGTGCTTTTCCTGTATAAATACTAATAACCACCAAGTTAAGAGCAGTTATGGTAAATCCTAAAAGATTTTATACCTATGCGTATTTAAGAGAAGATAGGACTCCTTATTACATAGGTAAAGGTAGTGGAAGAAGATATTATAGTAGGAAAAAAACTGACATAAAACCACCTAAAGATAAATCAAGAGTAATATTATTAAAGCAAAATTTAACCGAAGAAGAAGCATTTAGACACGAAATTTATATGATTGCGATTTTTGGTAAATTTGAAAACTGGTATTTTACTCAATAGGACTGATGGTGGGCAAGGTTCTTCAAATTTTTCTGAAGAAGCATTAAAAAAAATAAGTGAATCATCAAAAAATAGAGTTTATTCCTTAAAAACTAGAATAAAAAAAAGTAAATCTATGACTGGTAAATTTCATACGGAAGAAACTAAAAGGAAAATGAGAGAATCTAAAAAAAATATATCCAAAGAAACAAGAGAAAAAATAAGTAAATGTAGTAAGGGTAGATTGCATACTGAAGAAACTAAAGAAAAAATAAGACAAGCAAATATTGGGAAAAAAATAAGTGAAGAAACAAAAAGAAAAATGAAAAATAAAATTTTAAGTGAAGAACATAGAAACACAATTTCAAATTTGCAGAGAAGACATTTTCTTTTTACTTCACCTAATGGAGAAATTATAGAGGAATTTACTACTTTGATGAAATTTGGTAAAAAATATGGATTAGATTCTTCTTGCCTTTCAAAAGTGTTAAGGGGAAAGTTAAAACAACATAAAGGATGGAAAGTTCGTCAAATTTTATGATATAATAATAGGTGTAATTTTAAAATTTATGAAACCTCTTCCACCAAAACACGAACTTGATATTTTTTGGACTGTTGCCACCAGTTCCGCAATTGAAAGTGGCACAAGACCCCACCTAATTTTTGCCCGACTGCTGTATGATGAGTTGTCGGACGAAGAGTTCCCTTACAAAATTGCTGATTCAAAATGAGTTTTTCTAAGACTGTTTCTGTTGTTGCTGCTCTTGCCAGTATCTTTGCTGCTGGTGCTACTGGTTGGAAACTGGCAGATTCACAAAAAGAAGTTCCTTTGACTCCATTGGACCAAAAGGTAATGGAACTGGAAAAGAAACTTGAACAAACACAACAACCACAAGTTGCTCCAGAACCTGTAAATCTCCCACAACCTACAGTTCAAACAGTAGCACCACAACCTGCTATACTGCCACCACCTCCACCACCAGTAACTACTACTGAGGTAACACAATGAAAACTGAAATGAATAAGGACGCATACTACGACTGGATTGCCGAAAATGATTCATATCCAGAACATTCTCATAAGTGGATAGTGGGACTTTATAACAAATATGAAGGTGTAGAGGGACTTCACCGATACTTTGGAGTTTTTGAAACTCAAAATGAAGCACGAATTTTTGCTTCAAACTATAAGGACAAATATACAAAACCAGGATTTATTTCAAGTGTGCGAGTGTTCCCTTTATGTTCAATTGTTGAATAAATAATAGTACCTGTTATAGTTCGCACCTTATCAGGTAAAGATTAGAGGGCAGAAATGTCCTCTTTTCTTGTATAAATATTATTGCGAACTGTAACAGAAAGAACTATGACTGCACAAAGTCCAAGAATTTACATATACAAGATTATCTTTGAGGAAGTTTTGTATTACTATTATGGTGTTCATAAAGAGAAGAAGTTTAATGAATACTATATGGGTTCTCCTGAAACTCATAAGTGGATGTGGAATTTTTATACTCCTAAAAAGCAGATACTTCAACTTTTTAACTTCACAGATGAAGGTTGGTTAGAAGCATTAGATATTGAAGAAAGATTAATTAGACCAGTTTTTAATACTGATAAATGGTGTCTTAACGAAGCATGTGGTGGAAAGTTTTCTATTGATGTTTCTAGAAAAAATGGACAAAAAACAGGTAAAAAAATGTATGAAGAAAAAAGAGGTTTGTTTGCCTTAACACCAGAAGAAAGAAGTGAAATAGGAAGAAAAACTTTTGAAAAAGCAATAGGTTGTTTTTCCGTACCTCCAGAAGAAAGAACAAAACTTTCAAGTAAAGTAGGTAAAAGAAATTGCGAACTTGGTATTGGAGTTGCTGGAAGAAGTAAAGAAAAAATGACTGAAGATGGTAAAAAAGGTGGTACAAAAACAAAAGAACTTGGAGTAGGAATATTTGCTCTAACTAAAGAGGAAAGAAAAATTATATCTTCTAATGGTGGTAAAATAGGTGGAAGTAAAGGTGGTAAGAAAGGAGGGAAAACTACAGGTACTCAAAGATGGATGTGTCTTGAGACGGGATATATAACAACACCAGGACCACTTTCAATATATCAAAAGAAACAAGGTATAGATACTTCCAAACGAGTTAGAGTATCATAAGGACACTTGAAGAACTGGCACAGGGCATCTCCACAGGTGCCCTTTTTCGTTGTATAATGACTTCATAAGCAACCAAACCGATGACTGACCAACAACAAATCACCGACGCATTTATGAGGGACTTTGAGGAACTCCTGCGTCGTTATAATGCCTCTTTTGATTTTTATAGTTATGATTGCGACACTCATGCAGAGATTGACTTTGATGGTATCTATGATGAGAATGGAAATCAGGTAAGACCTTACATCAACTTTCAACTGCCCAATTACATCAATCCTAACCGATGACTGAACTTACTCCTGAAGCACAAGCAGTTGTAGATGCCTTCTATCGTGAATTGCCCCCAAACTATCAGCAAGGAGGTATTACTGCTGCTCTCCGTGCTGCTATTGATAGTGTAGTTCCTGAAGAAGCAGAAGCATATAAACGGGGAGTAAAAATCCACGAACAAATGGAAGAATACTTGAAAACTCATTCTTTTGAGGTTTATACAGAAGGAGAAACAAAGTTATATGAAAGTGGTTTAGAGTATTCTCAACCTGATTATATTTTTGATGGACAGGGGATGTATTATCAGGACACTTGAAGAACTGGCACAGGGGCACTCCACAGGTGCCCTTTTTGCACTATAATACTCTCATACACAAAGGAACTCCAAATGCTTGATGCCTTTACTGATTATCCTATTCCATCTTATGGTGATGTTGCGGGAGAAAAAGCACCTATTCGTAAGGCAACAATCCTGACTTATGATAGAAATAAGTATTGTGATGTTCTTGTTTATCAAGTAGATGAATATGGTGATTTGAGAGGAACTGTTGTGAATTTCAAGCAGTTCTATCTCTATAAAAATGAAGCACGACTTGATGATGGTATTCAATTTACATATGAAGAACTAAAAACTCTTCCTTGGACTGAAATAAGTTCTCCTCGTTACATTTGACATAATACTCTCATAGACAACAAACCGATGACCGACTTCTACAGACTTATTCCTGGAACTGAAATTCTTCATAGCACCACTGATGTTTATGAACTCACTGATGAAGCAGAAGGTGTAACTCATACTGCAAAACTTCAAGCAGATAATGGTGGGGTGTATATTGAATACACTGAAAAGAACCACGATTCAACAACTAAAAGTATCACCGAATGTGTGTCTATTGGGAACAAACAACTTGCGATCGTAGTTGCTCGTCGTATTCTTGAACTTTATGGAGAACTAAAATGAACTATGAAACCGAAATCATAGATGGACGCAAAGCAGTGGTCCGTCATTTCTTCAAACCACACGAAATCCAAGTTGGTTCTCGTTGGGCACGGGCAGATGGTTCCAAAGGTTATGTGACTGTTGAAGGTCTCAATTCTTATGGGAGCACAGACCCTTGTTATGAAGTTGTGTATTCTTGGGAAGAAAATGGTGTGAAGAAAATCTGGCAAAAAGAAACTTTTAGTTTTCAGTGTCGTTATTGTTTGATTGTAGAATGACTAAATAACAATACCTGTAAGTCGCATTATAGGTGGAAGAGGTGCTTTCGGGCACCTTTTCTTGTATAAATAGTATTGCGACTTACAGAGTAGAAATGAACTATCTAAAAGTTTATTGTAATCTCATCAGGAAAGCAGAGAACAGAACTCCACCTGATGGATATACAGAAAAACACCACATCTTTCCAGTAAGTATTTACGGAAAGAATAATAGAGTTGTAGTTCTTACTTCAAGAGAACATTATGTTGCTCACGCACTACTTGAAAAAATATGTATAGTGAGATATGGTGTTCATCATTATAAAACTCACAAAATGACTAATGCTCATATGAGAATGAAAAATAACAAAAGATATTACAATTCTTATCTTTATGAAAAATGTAGAAATAGATTTAGTGAGATAATTACTGAAAAAAATAAAGGGAGAGTTCATTCAATAGAAACCAGAGAAAAGATGGGTAATATTAGTGAAGATGTTAGAATTTTGAGACAAAATATTGGAAAAGAAGTTGGAAATAAATTTGTAGAATTGAAAGTCGGTATTCACAATTTTACAAAAGAAGAAAGAGTTGAAGTTGCTAAAATGGGTGGAAATAAGTGTAAAGAACTTGGTAAAGGTATTCATAGTAGGACAGAAGATGAGAAATCAAAAGATGGTAAAATGGGTGGTAAAAAAACCTATGAACTAAAAATCGGTGCCTTTTCTATACCAAAAGAAGAAAGGTTAAAAATTATTCAAAAAGTAAATTCTCAAAGATGGATGTGTCTTGAAACAGGTTATATTAGTAATGCTGGTGCTCTTTCAACATATCAAAAAAAGAGAGATATAGACACTTCTAAAAGAAAACGAATATCATAGGGACACTTTCCAAACCGTCACAGGGACACTTTCCAAACCGTCACAGGGGCACTTGAAAACAGGTGCCCTTTGTCGTATAATAACCTTATAAGAAACCAAACCGATGTCTCTCAATTATTTGTGTCTTGTTGATGGTGTCGTAGAATACGGCAGCACAGACCTCAACCAATTCAATCATTACCGTATGGTGTATGCCGAAGAACACCAAGATGCTGATGTTCAGTATCTCACTCTGACTGATGAAGAGTATGATGAACTATTTCCTGTGGAGGAGGGTGATTACTAATGACTGTTGCTGAATGGATTGAGAAACTCAAAGAGTTTCCACAAGACAAAGAAGTAAAAATCACAGATGGGCATAAGTATCACTTTTACGAAGGTGATTTTGACTTCCAACTCTTTGAGGATGTAGATGGTTCTACCTTTGTAGATATTGGTATTGGTGGATTTGAGGTAGAAGAATGATTGAAGCAATTGAAGTCGCACTTTATCATGGAAACATTCTCTGTGCCTTTTCTACCCGTGATGAGTGTAAAACCTTCATCAAAGAAAAACACCCTGATATTGACCCATTTGATATTCAACTAAAAACTCAATACATTAGTGATTACAAACCTTCTGGATACTTTGACCGATGAAATACTTTTTTCAAGATTACCTTGCTATGCCTCTTAGCATTCTATTGTTTCTTCTGATTGCTCCAACTGTAATGCTTGGTGGAGTTATATTTGCCACACATATTCTTGGAGTTCTTCCTGATACTGGTATTTGCCAAAAGGTGGAGAAATGAAACCTTATCTTTTGATTGCGGGGGACAACTATTACCCTTCTGCTTATACTGGTGATTGGATTGCTTGTTATGAAACTAAAGAGGAAGCACAAGAAAAATGGGAGGAAATATCATCAAAATCAAAGTATAGATATGACTGGTATGAAATCGTTGATTTGAGAAAGTGGATGGAAGATACTACATTTGATACTTTTGGAACTACTGGACTTATTGGAGACCCACAGTGAAATTTTTTCAATATGACAAAAAAGTTTGGGATGATGGGGATACTGACCACACCTGGCAGTTTGGCATCATCAAAAATCTTTCATTACTTTGGGTGAATTATGAGAACCCCAGTAGGTTAGTTCATAGTAATGGTGGATTACACATCATGCTCTCATTTCTTACTTCTTCTTCTTTTCTTGGAGTAGATTTTCAAGTTGGTAAGGTTGGTTTGAGTTTTAACTTTTTCACAGAATACTTTGAGGGGTGGCAAGAATGACTGTTGCTGAATTGATTGAAAAACTTAAAGAGTATCCACAAGATTTGAGAGTGGTTGTTCGTGGTTATGAGGGTGGAGTAGATGATGTTAGTCATTTTGAAGAACTTGAAATCTTACTGGACTATCATGATGCTTGGTATTATGGAAAACACGAAGAGGTATTTTCTTGGACCAAGGATACAACTCACGAAAAAGTTCCAGCACTTAAACTTTGTGGAGAATGAAGAATGACTGAAATACCAATAGGTTCTAAATGGAAACATAAGAACTCTAATGATGTTTATGTTGTAATGGAGCAGTATTCTCATAGAGTTGTTCTTCAACACGAACTTACTGGAACAAGTATCAAACTCACAGTAGGACATCTAAATCCAGATGGTTTTGCTGATTATGAAAGGATAGAAGAATGACTGAAAGAACACCTATACAAATCTCTGGAAATAGAGCATTATGTGCCGATGGAACTCTGTGGATGTGGAGTGATGGAGATTTTATGTGTGGAACACCTTCTGGATGGGTAAAACTTCCTCCTATTCCTACCGACGAACAATATGAAATTTTGACAAAAGACAGGGTTGAAAAAGAAAGAGAATGGATAAAAAAAGTAACTGAAAAAGGTGGGGGGAATTAAAAAATGACTTGTCATATTTCCTGCTATAATCAGGAGACCAGAGAACTGGAACACTTCAAAGTTCCTAAATCAGTTTATGTTTATGTTATTCAGTTAGAATGTGAAATCAAGTATGGACGGGGTGGTGTTCAAAAACTTTATCCCGGTAGATTTAATGGTAAATTTTTTGATGAGAAATGAATAATGTTCAACTTCAAAGAGGACTGGGAAGAACCAACTAAAAAAGCAATTCAACAAATCATCTCATATAAGGGATACATTCCATCCAAAGACCTCAACGAGTATCAGTATCAAACCTATCTCAAAGTAGCATCACCCTACGAACTGGAAAAGGACATTATCTTTGAAGAAACGATGCGTAAAGTAAATGAGGAATGTAAAACCTCTTTTGACGCAGAAGACCCTTCTACTTGCAACTATTCTTACTCACGAATGATGAGGTACTTATGACTGACGAACAAATTCTTGAACTTGTAAGATTTCACTTTCAAGAGGGTGGATTGAGAGACGATGGTAGTTGTTCTGAATATTTCGGAACTCCCGAAGATTTTATTGAGTTTGCCCAAGCAATTTATGAAATGGGTAATGAAAATGGTTGGGAAAGTCACCAAGAAAGTGTATCCCTGAACTCCTCTTATCCTACTGATTATAACTATGACTAAACTACTCAAATACATCAAATCTCTAAAAACAATCTATGTTCCTTCACTTTGGTTTGGTGTTCTGTTAGTTGCTTTGTTCTTTCCACAGTATGTTTTGTGGTTTATGTTTGGAACTGCTTGGGGAGTATTGTGGATGATTGCTTACAATTGGTTTCACGACAAATAAGGACACTTCCCAAACTGACCACTGACCTTACCACAGACCTTGTGGATGCCCTATAATACTCTCATAGACACAAAGACATTATGAATAAGTATCGTATTAAAAAAGTAAATCACGATGTTTTGGGAGCAATATATTATCCACAAGAAAGAGTATTATTCTTTTTTTGGGAAAATATATATCCAAGAAGTTCTTCATTTGTTGGTTTTTATGAAACTTATGATGGAGCACTTCAAGATATCAACTCCAGAGCAAGAAATAAAAAAAATGTAGAGTATATTTACAATTTGGACACTTAAAGAACTGGCACACTCCTCCTTGTGATGGGGTGTGTTTTGCCTTATAATACTCTCATAGACACAGACACCTGATGACCTCAGAAAAATTTAAAATCAGACATCCTGAAGAGTTGGAAGTTCTGAAAGAAAGTGGAGACATCAAGGATTATTCTCTTTATGATACTGCATATGGAGAGTATCTTGAAATCACATTCCTCTCTGGCAAAACACTAAAAATTCATAACTGGGGTTCAGAATACAATTGTTATCTTGATTTCACTGAAACTTCACCTCAAACAACACCAGAACTGAAATGACTGAAAGAGCAAAAAGGATTATGAAAGCATACGAAGCAGAGGATACTTACAACTTTCCAAAGGATGGAGTTGCTGCTGCTATTCGTGAGATTGCTAATTGTTTTGAATGGGATAGTTATGGTCTTGCCGAATTGAATGCTGACGATTTTATTGAACTTGCTGATGAATTGGAGGCACTATGACTGAACGAGCACAAAGGATTATGGAAGCATTTTATCTCACTTTCGCAGATAAAAGACAAGATTTTATTATTGAAAAACTTAATGATGATGCGATTGCTAATGTTCTCCGTGAAGTCATCAACCAACTCCAACAAAGTCCTGGTGTGATTATGTGTGCTGATGTGTTAAAATTGTGTGAGGAACTGGAGGCACTGTGACTGAAAGAGCAAAAAGGATTATGAAAGCATATCAAAGAGCAAAAGAAAAATCTGTTTACTATGATGAAGAATGTGTTTCTGCTGTTATTCGTGAGATTGTAAGTGAATTTGGATACTATCATGGTGATGATGATTGTGGAAGATGGGTGGTTAGTTCCATAGACCTTATTGAACTTGCTGATGAACTTGAGGCACTCTAATGATTTTAAATGAAGAAATTCTTGTTCTTGCTAAAACCTGTGGGTTTGATAGACACATAAGTAAAGCAACAAACGACATTTACTGGGAATGTGATGAAGAAGACCTTCTGAAGTTTGCTCTAATAATTCACGAAATGGGTTATAATGAAGGTAGTTATGACACTTCAATCGTAATGGGAGATGAAAATGTATGAAAAACTTTGAAGAAATTGATTGGGCAGTTTTGTCTGTATTCTTTATTATAATCGTTGCTGCTACTTCTATCACCTATAGTGAGCAACAACAACGAGCACTCTTTCAACAAACATACAATAAGAACTTGGAGTGTCGTCAAGCACTCAAAGACCAAACAGTAGGAAGAGTGAATGAGATTTGTGGAGAAGTTCCACAAATCAAAGATTTTGTTGGGAGAAACTGAAATGTATAGTAATGATGATAATTTGTGGGGACTTATTCTTTTATTCGGTTTTTGTTTTTCTCTTGTGGGTATGTTGCTATTTGCTGACGGACAAGGATACAAAAAAGGAGTGAATGAAACTCTTGTTTTGTGTATGGAGAACCCAAAAGATTGTAAAATTAAGTATGATTATTTGAAGTTGGAGAACCAGAAATGATTGAAAACAAACAACTCACAGAATATCTCAAAGAAGTTCTCAATCCTCCTGATAATGTAGAACTCTCTGTTTATGATGAAGATAATAATGAAAAGGATTTGTCTAATGGTATTGTAAATGTTTGGATAGAGGAGAACCAAAAATGAACCTCACACGAATAATCTTTGATAAGTGGAAAATCTGGATGACCATTCCAAAGGACACTCTGGAGTGTGCTCTCACATATAGAGAAAGTTTGGGGTTTTATGATTGGTATGTTATGGATTTCTGGTATTGTCTCAACCACGATTGGTATAAAATAAACAACAAAATGTATGCTTATACTGGTTGTGATAAACCATATGTAGAACCCAGAGATTTTTATGATTATGAAGAGTATTGGAGTGAGAAATGATTAAACCCCTCTACGAACTACAAAATAATCTAAACTGTTGGTGTCAAAAATGTTGTGAAGAACAGACAGGGCATCAACGTATGTTTAGAATGGTTCTGTGCCCTACTTGTGGTAATAAAAGATGCCCCAAAGCAACCGACCATAAGTTAGAATGCACGGGTAGTAATGAACCAGGACAGAAAGGGAGTGTGTACCAGTAGAAGAACTGGCACAGTAGGCATCCAGAGTGGTCTGTGATGCCTTATAATAGTAGGACAAACAAAGGAACTCCAATGACTATCCAACAATCAATTGAACAACTTTCAAGTGCCGTAGTTACATATGGAGATTCAATCATCAAAATAGTTGAACTTATAAACAAACAAAATAATCAAATTGATTATCAATCTGCTCAAATCAATAAACTACAAAAAGAACTCCAAGAACTCAAATCTAAACTCCAATGACCGAACTTCAAACAAAAGTTTTCAATGCCGTCAAATCAGGAACTACTGACGAAGAAAAGACATTTCTTGCTATTGACGCACTGAGAATGTGGTATTTTGAGCAGGGGTATTTTGCTCGTGCTTATAGTCTTGAATCGGAGAACCCACAGTGATTACCGACGAACAAATCCTTCAAATTGCGTCTGAACATCTTTATGTTCTTACTTCTGTGAATGAATGGTGTGGAGAGAATGAAGACCTCTTGAACTTTGCCCGAGCAATCTACGAAATTGGTAATGAAAATGGTTGGGAAAGTCGTGCTGATGCTGAATACCTGAACTCATCTTATCCAACTGGACTTGTAGGAGACCCACAATGACTCTTGTAGCAATCTTTTATCATCACTCTAACAATCTTCCTATTGTGATGGAAGTATCTTCAACTGAAAAGTTTCGGGATTGTTGTGATACAATTCCAACTGACTGGGCATACCTAATGAATAAGGAAACTGGAGAAATTACATACACTTATAGGAATAAACTATGATTAAAATCAGTAAAACTTACCATCTTACACTCACCGAAGACCAAGCAAAAGAACTCTACGAACTTCTACGAACTGAAAAGGATAGTGGATGTCTAACACCGGATAAAGAACTGGTGCTTGTTTATCACGAACTCAAAAACCTCTTTGGTACTTATGGTGGTGTGAAATAAAAAAACCAGAACCTCCAAAATCCCGACTTATCCGTGAAGATTTTTTACCATATGAACCAATGAAAAACTATCGCATTAAAAAAGTAACTGATGATGACGGAACAAGATATTTTCCACAAGTAAAGCATTTGTTTTGGTGGCATAATCTCATTTATTCCTCTCCTTATAATGGTGATGGTGGATTTTCGACACTTGAAGAAGCAACATATGCCATTCAAAAATTAAAGAAAAAAGAAAAGAGTGTAGAATACATTTACGACCTAGATTAATTATGAATAAGTATCGTATTAAAAAAGGAACTTATGGTGATGTTATTCGGTATTATCCGCAAGAAAAGTTTTTGTTCTGGTGGCATAATACCGTTGAACCTTCTTTTGATGGTGGGTATTCTACTTTGGAACAAGCACAAGAAGCACTTTGTTCTCGTATCAAAAAATCTGTGGTAGAATATATTGACTTTGACCCAGAGAGGGACTGCAAATGACTGAACAACGCAAACTATGCAAAGATTGTCTCTACTATGAGAAGAATTGGTTAGGACATCTTTTTGGGAGTAACTATTTTGATAAATGTTACAATCCAATCATAACTGGTGATTTGGTGACTGGAGACAAAAAAGGTGAGTATTGTGGAGTTGCCAGAAATCTTGAGATGTATTGTGGTAGAGGTGGTAAGCATTTTGAGCAACTGTGGGGGGATAAAAAATGACTGCCAATTACAAACAACTTGCTGAAGACCTTTACGATGCTCTAAAAAGATTGAAAAATTTGATGGATGATGCAAATGGTAGTCCTATCAATAGATATGGAGTTAGTATGTCTCTTGCTGATAAAGTCATTCAAAAATACGAACAAGAAACCAGAGGAACTGGAAGAACTACTGTTCTTTATCACAAAGCAATCACAGAAGCACTTGAAAATCCTGGTAAGAGTGTGGAGTTTATTGACCATTATCCTCATACCTGGAGTGGTGCTAGTTTTCACAGAGAAAGATTAGAAAAGATTATCAATAAACTGGGTTATAATATTGTGGTTTCAACGAAGGGACAAGCACAAGTATTTCTTTACAATAAGTTTGTGGCAGGACACTTGAAGAACTGGCATAGGTGCCCTTGAAATCTGGTGCCCTTTGTCGTATAATAATCTTACAAACATAAAACGAATGAACCACGCACTTATTCTGCTTCTTGCTAATCTAACTTCTGTTGCCTGTGTGATTGGAGGAATCATTCTTGCTCTTCACGGGATTGCTGGTTGGGGATGGTTTCTCTTTATGTCTGGTTTGCTTTATACTTCTTATAGTTCTTCTAAAACTACTGATTGATTATGACTGAACCACCAGATTGTTTGGGTGTTGTTGGTAAATGTACCGATTGTGAAAATCCTGTGTTAGAATACCTGTGTAATCAATCTCTTTTGGAAGTGCGACCAGAAAGTAAAAACTTTGACTATTGGTTTTCTTGTAGTAATATTCTATGTAAAAATCATAGTGGTGGAGGTTCTTATGGATATTATTATGATGATTGGGTGGATGTGAAATGAAATCCTTCAACATTAATACCAACGTCAAGATTCGTCTCACGAAGTTCGGTAAAGAACTTCATAAGAAACAGTGGGAAGATTTTTGGAACTCTCACGGTAAATTGGATAAGTTTCCTTATGAACCACCTAAAGAAGATGAAAATGGATACTGTGAGTTTATAATGTGGGACTTGATGAATAAGTTTGGTTCTTATTGTGTATTGGGATGTGAGTTGCCTTTTGAGACTGTGATTCTTATTGAAGATAAGGATTTGAAAGATGCCTGAATTTGTTATGATTGTTTTGATTGTTTATATGGGAGGTTCTATGTTTTTGGGACTACTTGAATACTTTATGGATAGAAAGAAATGACTGAACCAACCGACGAACAAATTGATGAACTCTGGGATGAGATTGGAGGGTATTACAATCTTTATCCTGAAGTTAGAAATACTATTCGTGAAGCACTCAATCGTTGGGGAAATGTGGAGATTGAAGAATGAAATGTAAATACTGGGATTGTGGATGGTGTTATGCACCAGAGAATGTAGAAACCAACGCAACTCAAGGTGGGTGCTTTGAACCTGAATATTGTCCTTATACTAAACAAATGACTAACCAACAACCTCCTGATATTATTGAAATTGGTGGTGTAAAGTATCAACGAGTAGAAGAACCAAAACCACCGACACTTTATGAGGCATTACATGAAGTGTATTACGGGACAAATTATGTTCATAAGGAAGAGATTTGTGGTGTGGTGGAAAGATGGTTGCCTGCTGAAGTGATTGAAGATGGTGAGGATTATAATAATGGTTGGAATGATTGTCTGAAACTTATGCGTGATAAAATTAAATGACTGACTACACTCTAATGGAACTGGAACTTATCTGTGAGGAAGTCGCAAAACTTCCAAGAACCACAGACACTTCCTATGTGCCCCCCGATGTGTTAGAATTGGTGGAACAACGGATTTGGGATTATTGCCACAAATGACTGAACTTCTTAAAACTCCAATAAGATATGTGGTAGATATTCAAAATAAAAAAATTTCTCTTCATCAAGAAGAGGACTTTGAAGTATTATCTTTTAATACTATTGATGAGTTTATGTATGCTCTAACAGATATTCGCAAAACAAACAACATTATCTGGTATGTAATTCCACCAGGATTGATTGACCCCCCTATTAAGGTGAACTGAAATGACTAAACACGAGATTGGTGAAACAATTGGATTTTATATTTTTGTGGGATTGATGGGTTGGGCACTTGTGTCTTTATTTCCTCTTACTTGGGGGCAGGCACTCATAATCTCTTGGATGTTTAACAAACTTATTGATGTATTAGAATGACTTCTATTCTCCAACAATACACTCTTGAAGATTTTGTAAAATGTCGTAATCAAAAAGAGTGGGTTTGTGATAATTGTATGAAATGTGGTGATAGAGATTGTTGCTCTGGAAATCACATTATGTTTAGAGTTCCTAAAACTGATGATTGTCTTTGTTCTATTTGTATGAGTGGATTGAAATGAAACCCTTTTTGGGAGAAGAAATGACTTACGAAGTTCAAACTTGGGATGATGCAGATAAAACTGTGTATTATGAAACCGTAAAGGATGCTATTGATTATGAGAATGCTCGTGATATAATTGTAGAGAAGTATCCAAATCGTAAAGTAATTGCTGTGATTAGAAAATGAATTTACTTGAAACACTTGAATACTTTCTCACAGAAACCGCAGCAGATATGGATGGTTTGTCTTGGGAAATCCGTGAGGAAACTAACTTTGAGGACAACAACATAGACCATTTGACTGAATGTTATGATTTCAATAAAGAACTTTATGATAATCTCAAACAAATCAAATCCATTATTGAGAAACTGAAATGACTGAAATTCAAACTGAAATGACTGAAATTCAAAAAGTAAAAGCAGAAATCAAAATGCTTGAGAAGAAACTCTCATTCTTGGAGGAACTGGAAAAAACAAAATCACCAGTAGAAGAAGCATTCAAAAGAGTTTATGGTAGGTATCCTGTGACTGATATTGCCGATACTTGTTGGGATGGTTCAACTTGGACGAATTTTGAGCAGGGTTATAATGCTGCTTATGAAGAGAAAGTATCACAAGAACCAGAAGAAGAACCAGAAGAACTCAAAACTCTTCATCAATTATTTCATGAAACAGTATGGATTGTACCTGATTGTGATGAGTTTTGTGAAATTGTAAAAGAATGGATGTCTCAATACACTCATAATGTGATGACTGGAGAATACTTGAAAGGATATGAAGAATGTCTTACTGTTTTGGGAGAAAATTTGAAATGACGAAACAAGAACTCAAAGAACTTATCACCCCAGAGTTTCTTTCTACACTTCATAGTGCTGTGGAATGTTGTGGTTGGGATGTTGATGCGATGGAGTATAACATAGGACAACCAGTAAAACCTTCTGGGGATAATCTACCGTATCCTTATATATCTTCCTACATTCATAATCCAAAACAATCTAATTGGACTTGTTATATGTTTGGTGGTAGTCCTGGTTGTGGAATTGCTTATACTCCACAAGAAGGACACGTTCCTAATAGGTTTGTGAGGTTTATGATGAAACTTTGTTTTGATTGTACTTGGGTAGAGGAGAAATGAAATACAACAGACCTATGAACTTCTTTGAGAAAATCCAAGTTGGTTGGTGGTGGATTGGAGAAATCTTTGATGAATGGTGCTATACTATGAGAAGTGAAGACGGAGAGTTCTTTAACTATCTTCAAAGTGATTATGTCCGTTATGAACAGGAAATGTATTATGACCACAAATAAAGAAAAAGCAGAAGAACTCCTAAAAGTTATTTGTAAAAGTGAAGCACACAATACTGCTTGGATGCTTCAAGAGGTTCTTCAACACCTTCGTAAGCAACTATCAGGACAAAATCCTGTTGATTTTAAGGATGAACTAAATGTGATGTATGTTCTTGGTTATGATGACTGCTTAAAGGATATTGATGGTATTTGTGATGAATTGGAGTTGCTATGACGAATACCGCATACCAAATCTGGGAAACATTCAAAGCAGAATTGATTGTTGAACCCACCGATGATATGAAACAAGCACTAGCATCTTCTATTCGTGTGATTTCTTCTATCATTCATAGAGATGGAATTATTGACCAAGAACCCTTGTTTATTCATATTGCTGATGAACTGAATGAATATGCTGATGAATTGGAGGCATTATGACTGAAAGAGCACAAAAAGTATGGGATACTTACATCAACGGATATTCAGAAGCACTAATGACCCCTGTGGAGAATTTTTCTACTTATTTGGATAAGGATAGTAGAAAAATTCTTGCTTCTGTTATTCGTGCTATTGTAAGTGATTATGAGACTTGGGAAGATGGAACTTATATGGTAAAATCCAAGGATATTCTTGAGATTGCTGATGAATTGGAGGCACTCTAATGATTTTAAATGAAGAAATCATCAAACTTGCTAACACCTATGGGTTTGATAGACACATAAGTAAAACAACACACGACATTTACTGGGAATGTGATGAAGAAGACCTCTTGAAGTTTGCCCGAGAACTTTATGATGAAGGTTATACTAAAGGTTTCAAAGTGGGGCACGATGCTGGTTGGGAATTAAATGAAGAAGTATCACGCAAAGGATTATGACTTTACTTGATACTCTCAACTATTATCTTGAAGAAGCATCAGGACAAATGGAAGAACTTTCTTGGGAAATCCGTGAGGAAACTAACTATTCTGAACTTTATGATTTTCATAAAGAAAACTATGATAATCTCAAACAAATCAAATCTATTATTGAGGAACTGAAATGAAACTCACAGCATTAGACCTTTATATTCTCACAGACACTCTACTTCATTCTTTAAGTCAGAATAATTATTGGACTGGTTCTGCTACAAAAGAAGCACGGGATGGTGTCCTTAAAAAACTTGAAATCATTATGAATGATATGAGTGTAGAGATTATCACAGACAAAGCAAACTTCACAATTGATGCTGACGCAGGTATTTGAAATGACTGAAATGAAACTCTATAAACTAACCTACGAAACTGAAATCGTTATTCTTGCCGAAGATGAGAAAGAGGCACTCGCAAATGCCCAGTATTATGTGAAAGAAGAAACACCAGAACTTGTGGATTGGACTGGGGTAGATGAAATGAACCAAATTCCAAAGTGGAAAGGTGCTATTCCTTATTCTGCGAAAAGGCAGTATAATGTGAATGAACGAAAATGTGAGGAGTTTGTGGTATGACTAAATGCACCTGTTCTTATCTTCAAATAGGAATGAAGACCTCCGACACCAAAAACCTCAATCCAGATTGCCCATTACACGGAACTGATAGTGTGTGGTATAATAGTCCAGAACAAGTCAAAAAGAGAGATGAAAGGTCGCAACGACTTCGGGAACTTTATGATGCTGCTCGCAAAGCAAGGGAGAATGTAAAATGAAAGTTTATTCACTTTATCACAACGACACTTATGTTGCTTCCTTTCCAAATAAGGAAGATGCTATTTTCTATGGTAAGCAGTTCTATGAGGATGGATGGTCTTGTAATATTGTAGAAGAGTATTTGAGTAAATCTCCACCACTTTATAGCACTCCTTATATTCCACCTGCTTCAAGCACTACTCCTACTATTCATAATGTAGTAAAAGCAGAACCTTATAAAGATGTGAGAGCAAATTGGGAGAAGAAATGACTTACGAAGTTCAAACTTGGGATGATGCAGATAAAACTGTGTATTATGAAACCGTAAAGGATGCTATTGATTATGAGAATGCTCGTGATATAATTGTAGAGAAGTATCCAAATCGTAAAGTAATTGCTGTGATTAGAAAATGACTGAAAGAATAGGATATAAACTCAACCCAAACAAACTCAAAGGAGCACCTCAAAGTATTCTTCCTTATGTTGTTGGTGCTTTTTATTACACAGAAGATTTTGAGTATTTTGATGTAATCAAAAATTATCTTGATATTCCAGAACCACCCAAATCATTAGAAGAAATCCAACAGGAATGTGAGGAGAAGTTTGATGATTTGATTGAGAGAACAAAGAATAGTTTTTATAAGTCAAAGTATATTGCTGAAACTTTGTATGAAACAAAGTTCAATAGAATTATTGAGAACTTTGAGTATGCGAAGGAACACGGACAATTCCCAGTCAGACTTACAGTAGGTAAGTTAGATTGTTCTACTCTTGGTGTGAGCAGTGCTGTAGATTGGACTACAGAGTTTAGAATTGGTAAAGATGAGGTAGGATACTGGGACATCAAACCAAACATCAAAGTGTATCTGAAAAAGAAACCAAATCGTGTTGTGAGATACTTTACTAGGATGCTTCTTGATTTTACTTGGAACGACAAATGACTAAACTATCAGCAGCAGACCTTATGGTAATCCATAATACTCTCTATAAAAGTTTAAATGTCGTGGGAAATAGTATTTGGACACAAGAAACCAGAGAAAGAGTTATGGATAAGGTGTCTATTATTATGGAACAAATGAACGCAGAAGTTGTCTGTGGTGATGTAGAACCTATTGTAGTGAGTGGAGATGTAGGGGGATGACCCACCCATCTTATTGTTGCCAAAAATGCGGAGAGCAGATAGGATATATTGGAAGGTTCTTTCAGTTTATTCGTATTCCATTACATCGGTGTAAGAAATGATACATAAATGGACTACTGGAAATCCTAAAGAAAGTGGATATTATTGTTGTTTATATTATAATATAAGACCCGATGGATATTTCTACAAACACATCTATTGGTGCGAAAAGAGAAAAAACTGGATTTCTTGGAGAAATCCTTTTAGTTCTTGTTTGCATCACTTTCAGGTTGTAAAGTTTGCAGAAGAAACCAGGAGTAATTTTTACCCGTGAATATATGGAGAATGAGAAATGACTAATCCCTTAATTCAAAAATATTATGAGATTTATCCAGAAAAGAAAGAAGAACCAAAGAAAGAAGAATCAAAGAAAGAGGAGTATGAACTTACACTTGAATTTTTTGAGGAACTAAAAAAACTAAATTCAACTAATATTTCAGTCGCATCCAATCTCACAACTCCATCAGTAGCAACATCAAACACAGGTATTACAAAAATCAAATCCTACGACAAATACAGTGGGAATGATGCTTTCTTAGAATTGGCAGAAAAAGTAAAGAATGGAACCGCACAAGTAAAATGTGTATCTTTAGAGGTTGATGCTATTGGATGTTTCAGTTGTGGTAAAAGAATAACCTTTGAGGTTTATGATTATGAACCTTGAAGAACTCCAAAAGTTCTTGGATGATAATAAAATCACACTTGAAGAGTATATGAGAGCAAATATGATTCTGATGAAGAGATGAATTTTATGGTATTTTGAATAGAGGTTATTATGACTAAACTTGAACTTACACAAGAACAAAGAGAATTTCTTGAAAATGAATTCAAGAGCATTCCTCAAGATATTGTAAAAGAAAATCAAACATTCACTACAATAGAGGGTATTGAAAACCAATTGAAAAAAACTGAAGAACAGATTGAATTGGAAAATCCACAGTATCAAGATATTAGTGGTGTTATGACTTTTTATGGGTGTATGAGGAATGGAAAGTATAGTGTAAATAGATTTTTTGTACCTATAACAAAATGACTGATGAAGTAAAAGAACTCCAAAAGTTCTTGGATGATAATAACATCACCTTTGAAGAGTATATGAGAGCAAATATGATTACTGATGAAGAACGGAAATATCTTGATAAGATATGGATGGATGCGATTTATAAGAACTTGGGTGAGAACACTTGAAGAACTGGCACAGGGGATTCTCTGGATGCCTCTTTAGGTGGTATGATAGTCTCATACGCAACCAAACCGATGGACTACGAAACTCACATCGACATCCACCAGTATTTCCCTGATGATAGATTTTATTACAAACTCAAAGTCACAGATGTAATGAATATGGATTACTACTATGAGGGTAGTGCTAAAACTCTTGATGATGTTATGGATTGTATCAAACTTCACCTCAAACAACACCAGAACTGAAATGACTGAACAACCAAAACTCTACGAAATGAGTGTAGAAGAAGTCAAAGAGTATCTAAAAACTCAATCAAAACCACAAAGTTCTTATCAACCAGAAAAGAAAAAGAAACCAGAAGAACCACCTCAATACTTTTACGACATTTCTACAAATCTTTTTGTTGGATGATTGACCTTTCACAACTGACCGAAGAACAACTCAACGAACTTCAACTTCAAATCCAAAAGCATAAGGAACAACAGAAGACAAAGGATGCTCTGGAAAATCTACAAGGTTATAAAGTAACTTTTTATATTAGGTTTGACCCTGAAAAGCATAAGAATCATGATATGCTTACAAATGATGGAGAACTTGACCCGAACATTTTTGCTGATTATCTGTGTGATAATCTTGTTACAGACCTGATTAGGGATTTTGAATTGTATGGTTATGAGGATGTGAATTATCCTACTGTGGAAGTAGCAACAAAACAAGAAATTGAAGAGAAATTTTGAGGAACTGAAATGACTGCCTTCACTTACAAAGGATACGGACGCATCTACACTAATCCAGAGAATATTCAAGATGTAGAACAAATCATTCAAGAACTTGATGAGTTTGAGTGGGGTTATTATACAGGAGGACTTGTAGCATCTTGGGATATGTATCCAAATGTTGAGTATGTTGGTAAGTTTGAACTGAATGAAGAAAAGTTCAAACAAATCTGTAAAGAACGAAACATTCCTGTTTTTGTCTTTAATGCTTATGATAATGATTATCCTCGTGGTTATGTCAAAACTTTGAATAAAGAAGAAATCAAAACACTTTCTTATGGAGAACTGAAATGACTACGCAAATCACCAAAGAACAACTGAATCAACTTTGGAATGCGATTGAATACACACGGGGAACGATTGGAAATGGTTGTGTAATTGAAAGTACGGAAAAACCTGATTGGGTGCTCATTCATAAAGATAGGGCACATCAATCCAGAGAGTTTCTAAATCAAGCAAAAGACCTTGTAAATCAACTCAAAGCACAACTGAAATGACTAACGAAGAAAAACTCAATCTTCTCCTCAAGGTTCTCAAAGAAGTAGCAGAGGTAAAACACTGCTATGAAGGTCTATTTGGAGATGATTATACTCCAAGTGCTGGTAGTTATGATGATGCCTTTGAAGATGGTTGTGCTTATGGTGAGATTACCTTTGCCCGCACTATGTTAGAATGTATTGGTGAAAAGTTTGAGTATCCTTGTATGAAAGAAAATGACTGAACGAGTAAAATTCACACACATCACACGAGTGATTGGACCAAAATCAGGTATTCATTATTTGGATGCTATTGATGAGAATGGACAACACTGGACTGCTGAAATGTCTCACGGTGTAGAACCTTGGATTGTTTATACTTCTAATTGGAAAAAAGACCCACAACAACCTTATGACTAAACATCCTACGAACGATTGGAACTTTCACGATGACGCAGAGGATGCCTTTGTAAAGTGGTTTAATGACTTTTATAGTCCTTATACTTTTCGTAGTGAGTGGTTTTATGGGGACTGTAAAGTAGAAGACGAAAAGACCCGTGAGGACATTATGTATGGTTGGATACACGCATCTTTTGTTGCTGGTTGGGAAGCAGCAAACTATGCTAAACTGGAGGAGGAAGTAGGACTTACTGATAATGAGTGATATAATCTACTACAAAAATGGTGAGGAAACATTTCGTATTTCTCCTTCAACTGTTGGAACCAAATGCCCTGAAACTAAACTTGAAATCAAAATGATTGAACAAAAATTCACACTTGAACTCACACTTGACGAACTTCACATGCTTGATAAGTATGTTGAATATTGTGAAGAAACAAAAGAGTTTTTTGAAAAACTTAAGAATGCTTATCCTAAACCAAAATCACCAATAGAAGAAGCATATAAGGACTGGTGTGGTGAGTATCCATTAGGTTCTCCAAGTGAAGACGCAAGGTGGGGTGCTTTTTTAGCAGGTTATCGAGTAACACAACCAAAAGCAGTTCCAGTTGATGACCCTCCCGAATATGATGAAATTGAACACGATATTAGTGAAAATGTAGAAAATAAAACAATCCGTCAGGTGATAGACCGATGGTGGATGGATACATTCACATCTAAAAATATGTGGTCTGTTAATGAATGTATTGATGACCTTGCTGACCAAATTCAATTTTGGATTTTGAGGAATAAGAAATGACTAACCCAATTGAAGAACTAAAAGAAAAAATTGCTACGATGCAACATAACCTCAAAGTATTGGAGCAACTTGAAGCAAGCACAACAGATGTAGAAAAGGCATACAGGGATGCCTACGGACATTATCCAGAAACAAGTAGTTTTGCTGTAAGTGATTGGGATGTTATAAGTTGGGAAGCATTCCAGAAGGGTTATGAGGCAGCACAACCAAAAGAAGTTTCAGTAGAAGAACAAACAAAACCGATGGAGGAAGTTGTGGATAGGTTGGAGAACAAATGGAATTCTGCAGCAGAGAATTCTGCAGCAGAGAATTCTGCTTATTATATTACTGATGAAGTAGTTGATAGGTTGATAAAACAACAACAAGCACAAAAACTCTACAATAGATTGTATGATGAACCAGAGCATTATGATGAAGTGGAGTGGGATGAGAAGGATAATCCAAAACCTATGAATGAGGTTCTGGATAGGTTGGAGAATAAGTGGAATTCTGCGACAGAGAATTCTGCTTCTTATATTACTGATGAAGTTGTGAATAGAATGTTGAAGAAGTGGGAGGAAAATCCACCAGAGTTCTTGAAGTTTGAGTTGGGGGAAACCCTAGAAACCCGAATTTATAAGTGGTGGACTACTTGCTATAGCAAACACTGGACTATTGATGAGTGTACTGCAGATTTACTGGATATTGTAGAATTATTTCTTCCACGAGAACAATCGGCAGAGGGGTCTCAAAATATCAATACCGAAGTTGCTGTAGAAGCACATAATGAACTTTTGCAGAAAATCAAATCAAAATTGAGGAATAAGAAATGAAACTCCACGAACGACTTACGGAATGGTATTATACTCACGATGCCGTTCAATCTGGTGATGTAATCGCAAATGAGATTGTGAATGTTGTGAAAGAATGGTTGAAAAATTACCATAAAGAAGACAACAACAAATACGATTTTGACTATTTCAGTGGATGGGCAGATTGTATTGATATTTTAGAGAGAGATTTGAGATGAGATACAATCCAGCAGATTGGGATACTTATACTCAAAAACAAAGAAAAGAGTGGCATTACAAACCATATGAAGAACAACGAGAGATTATAAATCAATCATATCTCTCAATTATTACTGATGAGAATGGAAATCTTGATGCTTTGAAAATCCTTGAGATTATTATGGATTTACAAGACCGAGTAGAAGACCTTGAAACAGAATGTGTGAGGAAGGATTATTTCTAATGACCGAACAATACGGGAATCTTCCTGATGGTTTCTTTCTTTCTGAAAAGGGGATTGAAGACTTGAGAAACTCTAAAAAAGAATTGACGACTTATGGTAGAGAGAAACTGAGAGAACTTATTGAAAAGCAGAAGAAAGAGGACACCTGACGAACGTATTAAAGGCAAACTGTAATGTACAAAATTCTTTTACTGGAAGGACCTGATGGTAATAGGTATAAGGGAACTCTCTTACATACAGGCATTTGGTCCGTAGAAAAATTTGCAAATTTGAGATCATCTGTCTGGTGGGACACCGAAAAACAAGGTTATTGGGGGAGTAATATTTCTTACACTGACGAAGAGTTAAAAGAAACATTCGTTATTTTAGCAGAAAGTGAAACCTATATTCATCCGTCCAACTTCATTATTCACGATGGACGATGAAAAACTCTTGGATCTGTAGGACACCTGACGAACTGGCACAAGATCCCTCCACAGGGGCACCAGATGCCCTATAATAGTCTCATACACACAGAACCCTGATGAAACCCTTTGATTACTACTCCAAACCCCAAACTGTTTATCCCAACAAAAAGGATTACATCACCTCTTATGTTTATGATAAGGGTGTAGTTCTTTGGTCTGGTCCTACTTGGGAAAAGGATAAAGCAGAACTAAAAGAAGAATATCCTAATGCTCTCATTCAAGAAATTTTGGATGAGGACGCATACAAGGCACAACGCAAAAAATATACTGATGAAGAGTTTAATCTTCAAGTACAGTTCCAGAATGATTTGTTTGAAGATTATGGTGTGACTGATAATCCTAAAAGGTTCATGTGTTTTGACCTTGCTTGGGAACAGGGACACGCTTATGGTCTTGAAGAAGTGTATAATAAGTTTGATGACTTGGTGGAACTTATTAAGGATTGAGGACACTTGATGAACTGGCACAGGGGATTCTCTGGGTGCCTCTGGATGGTGTATAATACTCCTATACACCCAGAGAATGTGAGTATTCTCATATCACACAAGAACTCATCACCCAAACCGCAGAGGACATTCTATCTTTTTACAAATGACTGAACGCAACTTCAAGAAAGAACTCTCTCACTCTGTTTATTATGATATGGAGGATGGGAATGATACTGAAACCATTTGTTATCCTTCCTTGATTTCTATTATCACAGAGTTGTGTGATAGAATTGAACAACTTGAAAAATCTCAACATACACACTCGGAAATGAACAATGACTGAAAACAAACTGAAAATTGAACAAGAAGTGATTGATGACCTCTATTTTCAAATGAATGTCAATAAACCAAAAAAAAGATCCCAACAATTACTTGAAGAAGGTCTAATCAAAAAGGCATATTTGATGGGGTATTATGAATGTGAATGTAAGAACCAAAAATGAAACACTCACCATACACACTTGGAATAATCACGGGATTTTGTATTGCTGCTCTGTATTTTATGGCACCTGGTATCTTTGAGAGTTTCAAACAACCAGAAGCAAGTTATGAAACAAATAGAAGAGTATCCTTATAAAAAATATACACCAGATGAAGTTGCTGATGAAGTAGAGTGGGATGAGAAAGATAATCCTGCTTCAATTGGATTCAAAATTGCCGATGAAGTTGTGAATAGGTTGGTGAAAAAACACCAAGCACAAAAACTTTTTAATAGATTGGTAGATGAACTTGGTTTCGAGTTTGATACTTGTAATGATATTGTAGATTTGGTGGAAGACTGGATTTTAGAAGAACAAAGTGCTTCTGGTTCGCAGAATGTGAATACTGAATTGCTTGTTGAGGGATTTAATGACGCAATACGCAAAATGAAAGAGATGTTGCGATGACTGAAAATGACTAAAAAGAAAGACACTTGGAAAAAGTGGAACATCTATACCTCAATCCATCTCTTTGAGTATTGTGTGTATAGTTGGAGAAATCATATGTGGAACCATCTTGATGGATATCCAAATGAAGAGAGAATGAGAAACCTATTCTGGTATTATTTGAACTACGGACACGCAAACACTTATTATGACTGAACGAAACCTAAAACAACAACTCCAGTATTCCTACTATGAGGATATGGAGGATGGTAGAACAACTGAAACGATTGATTATGATGCCTTGATTGAAATTATTGATGATTTGTATGATAAAATTGAAACACTTCAAAGGGATAATGAATTCCTGAAATCTTATGCTTGGGAACAATGACTGACGAACAAATCTGCGAAATGGTTAATAGGCACCGATACCTTATGAGGTGTGAGATTAAACACGCACTTGATAAATTTTGTGCTGAAAATGGGAACCAAGACTTCAGCACTGCCAATCGTTCAGAAGCATTCAACGATACAAAATGGATTGAATTTGCTAAATGGTTCAAGGAGATAAGAGATGAATGAAGAACTTTATATTCTTTATCTCAAACTTCGTGGTGGATATTGGAGAGTTAAGGAGGCATTTTCTATTTGGGGATTTTTGATGACCCATAGTTTGGAAAGATTAAATGAAAGATGTCACGGTTTAAATTGTTTTGATGAGTTTTATGCTACAATTAATGGTGGTTGGAAAAAATGACCGAACAATACGGGAATCTTCCTGATGGTTTCTTTCTTTATGAAAGGGAGATTGAAGACTTGAGAAACTCTAAAAAAGAATTGACGACTTATGGTAGAGAGAAACTGAGAGAACTTATTGAAAAGCAGAAGAAAGAGGACACCTGACCAACTGGCACAAGACCCCTCCACAGGGGCACCAGATGCCTTATAATAGTCTCATACACATAACAAATACTCTATTTTTATGAACAAAGAACCACTCCAAGCAAAAGTATCCGACGAAGATTACCAAAAACTTCTTGATTACTTCAAAACTCAACTTGTTCAATCGGTTGTACCCAACAACCCTTTGAGTAAGGTTCAACAAACACGAACCATCTATTCCAAAATCAAAGAGAAAAATGTAGTAGAAGGTCTGGTTTCTTTTGATGGTGAAGAACCTGCTTGGGTTCCGATTGAAACCATCAACGGGATTTATTCCTTTATCAACAAAACCTTTGACAATTTTAACATTTGATAGTATAATCGTCTGGTGCTGTGTCTGTGGACCGAGTGGTGAAGGCAACCGTCTGCAAAACGGTTAATCAACGTGGGTTCAAATCCCACCAGACACTCTTATAAATTATGAGGCACTAAAGGAACTGAAATACAAATGAGTGAAGACCTAATCTTCTATACAAATGGTAAAGAAACGTCCCGTATTCCTTCTCCAACTCTTGAAACTCTTACTCTTGGAACCAAAACACCAGAAACTAAACTTGAAATAGAAAAAACAATGGATAAAGAAGATACTGATAAATAATAGTGCTTATGTGTGTCGCAACCATAGCAGAGATTGGGTGCTTTCGGGCACCTTTTCTTGTATAAATACTATTGCGACACAACATAAAGCAGAACTATGGAACTCAAAGAGTATCACTATGTTTATTATTCCTATGAGGAATATGGTAGAGGATATTTTGGTAGTAGAACTTGTAAATGTTTACCAGAAGATGATGTAAGATATTTTGGTTCTTACAGGGATAAGACATTCAAACCAACTCAAAAGATAATCTTGAAAAGTGATTATGCTACAAGAGAAGAGGCATATGATGATGAGATTACTTTACAAGAATATTATAAAGTAGTTGAAAATCCACATTTTTCTAATAGGGCATATCAAACATCTACAAAATTTTCTTATATAAGACCAACAGAACAAGCAAGAGAAATTGGAAAAAAATCTGGATTAAAAGTAAAAGAACTTGGATTGGGATTTCACGCACTCACAAAAGAACAATTAAGTGAAAATTCTAAAAAAATGGTAGAAAAACATAGAAAAACTGGAACTGGTTTATTTACTTTAACTAATGAACAAAGAAGTAAAGGTGGATTAAAAAATAAAGAACAAGGTTCGGGAATTTTTTCTTTAACGGAAGAAGAAAAACAAAAAATAAGAAGTGAAGCAGGAAAAATAGGAGGGAAAAGGGCAGCAGAACTGAAAGTAGGTGCTCACGGAAGAACAAAAGAACAGATGAGTGAGGATGGTAAAAAAGTATCAAAATCAGTAAGAATACAAGCAGGAAAAACAACAAGTTCTCAAAGATGGATGTGTCTTGAAACAGGACATATTTCTACACCAGGAGGACTTTCAAAATATCAAAAACATAAAGGAATAGATACTTCTAGAAGAATAAGAGTATCATAAAGGACACTTGACGAACTGGAACAAGGTGCCTTTACGGGGCACCTTTTTTGTTGTATAATATGAGAAATCAAAGGAACATTATGGAAGATAGATTTTATCCAGATGAAATGTTTGAAGTTGCTGAACGAAGGGAGAAGAGTAATCGTGTTCTCCAAAGGTATAATGACTACTACAATATGGAGTGTGAATCATTACCAACTGGAGGACCAATTAGTATGATGCATATGCAAGCAATTGCATTACAATCTGCAATTGATGCTCTGCGTTGCGAAAACCTGAATCGTGAGTATAATGAAATCGCAATCTCTGATATTGAGGATTTGATTGAACGATTGTATCAACAGAGTAATGAGTATCTTGAACGAGTGAGGAAACTGAAAAAATGACTTACTCACCAAACCTGTGACACTTGTGAAACTGGCACAAGACCCCACCAATCCCCCTGTGGATGCCCTATAATAGTCTCATATTCAAAAAGAGCAATGACTGCTTCCAATCTTTCTAAAATCAAACCTAAACTTCGCACTCAAGGCTCTGTATCTGGGAACTTTGGTAGGGCAAAAGTTAAAGCAGGTTCTCCTTTGCGTGATATTGGAATGACCGATGCAAAAGTAGTTAAAGTTTGCACACAAGAAGATTATCTGAAGAGACTCTATCTTGCATATGAGACAACTGAAGATGCTAAACTGAAAAAGTTTGTATTTTCTGAAATTAAAAAGATTCTAATCCAACGAGGGGAATGGTGAGTAACACTGTTTACGCATATTCAGAAGTTGAACGTGCTTACAAGATTCTTAAAGAACTTGCAGAACGTGAGAATAAACTTCATATGATGGATATGACCATCAATCTCCAGCATCTTGATGTTATTCAATACGAGATTCTTCCTGCACTGGAAGAAATCGTTTATTTTGACCCAACTCCTTAATTGTCTACATAGGTATAACAATGGACAGTTTTTTCACTGTCCATTTGCACTTGATTACGCACCGAAAGGGTGCTATGATTACGAAGTAAATCACTCAAATGATGTTCGACACATTCAATTTTACTGGTGATGCCACTACCTTTATTGGTTTGGTTGGTGTTATTAGCACTGCTGTTATTGTTATTACTGTTTTCCGTTCTTACTGGTCTAGTCCTTATCGCAAATGAATTATTCAAAATCCATTCAAGAGTACGAAAAAGAACTCAAAGAAGCAAAGAAAAAGTTTGATAAACTCTCAAAGCAATATAAAAAGTGTAGAAGTGTTTATCAAGCAGAGATGATGTACGATGACCTAACAATTCTGAATGAAGATATTTCTGAACTTCAGATGATTGTGAAGGAACTGCGTCAACAAAAGAAACTTGCCGAAATTGATGTTGTCTAATTATGTCTGACCTTTATACTGAAATCTTGGTGTTTAACAAAATGTCTTTTAATCGTGAGCAACTTGTTGAGGATTATATCCAGCAAACGATTGGAGGAATGGATTATAAGACTATGGAACGTTTTGTTTATGATACTTTGAAAGATAATCTAGCAGATTATAATGATGAAGAATTGATTACAGAGGTTACAGACTACTACCCAGAATTGTTGGAGGATGTTGATACTCTGTGACACTTGTGGCACTGGCACACTAAAAGATCACAGCACCTCAAATCCTGCTATAATTACTTCGTAATCAATCAACACCATGTTAGTCCTTGATTCTATTGGTTTCTACGATAAGTTTCAAAATTATAATCTAATCCTAGATTTTTCTGGTCGTTGGGTAGAACATTATAATTATATGATATCTCCTTTTAATGAAAAATGGATAAATAAAACCTATCAAGATGAGATAAGGCAAAATCGGTTTTACGATGTTTGATTGTGCCTTGTGCCACTGATTCTTCTGGCACATAACACTTTACAGACCCCAGAACCTGTGCTATGATGTATTCATCAAGTCAAGGAGGTTTCAAGATGATTGACACTTGTGTTCTTCACGATGATTACGAGGACTTTGCTAAAAAGTTTCTCGGTGTTGATTATGAGGACTTTATTGGTCTTCAACTTGGTCTTCCCGATGAAGATGAAATTGAAATTGAATACTCTTTAAGTATTTGATTTCATTTGGAACGGGTTTGCCAATGGGTTGGAAATATCTAACCAATAAAGTTACCCATTTTTCGTTCCCTTGACTTTTCATTAAATGTCTGCTAAACTGATTGCTCTTGCTTCCGAAATCGTTGATACCAACCCTGCTGCTGCTCAACTGATTGTTAGTCTGACTAAAGCAGAAACTGGTGCTGAACTCATCGAAGCACTTGATAACTATGATTCCACCGTGCTTGAGAACTATTCTGAACCTGTGGATTCTGAAGATGAAGATGAAGGTGAAGTGACTCTCACCGATGCAGATGGTATTGTAACTTCTGTTTGATTTTTGATTCTTTAATTTCTTAACCAACTAATTTTATTATGGCACGTCGCAACAAGTCTGCATCTCGTCAAATGGTTGAAAATCTTCAAGAACAACTTGTTGAGTATTTTCAAGAAAACATCTTTGATGATTGTGATTACGAAGATTTGACTGGTTCTGACCTTCTTGAAGCACTGGTTGGCACTTTCCGTGAACTGGAAAGTGAAATCCAAAAGAAAATGAACCCGATTCAGTATGTGCTAAATAAAATTGACCCAGAGGATTCTGAATCTCAAGTCCTTAACGGTTAATTCTTACGGGCATCAAAGGTCCAAACTTTGAATAAGACCCACACCCTCTATGCCTCTTAACAATGCACAAACCAGAGGGTCTCTTGGGCATATGGTGAAGTGGATTATCACACGGCTCTTCTAAAGCCTTATCCCTGGTTCGAATCCAGGTATGCCTGTTTAATATAAATAATAGTGCCTGAGTTGGGTGCAATCTTCACAGGTAAGATAGTGGGGGCAGAAATGTCCCCTCTTCTAATATAAATACTATTGCACCCAACAAAGAGCAGTTATGAAAGGTACTATTTATTGTATCCACTGTATTTCCACTGGAGAGAAATATATTGGACAAACCAGAAGAAGTATACAAGATAGACTAAGATATCACAAATACGCATCTGCAAAAAGTTCCAGAGCAAAATTATACATACAAGCAAATAAAACTGGATGGGATGATTTCATAATTGGGATTGTTGAGCAGTGTGAGGTCAATCAATTAAATGGAAAAGAATGTTTTTATATTGAAACATTTAATACTTTAGAAAAAGGACTGAATAGTTCTCCAGGTGGAGGAAAATTCCCAGTTATGAAAGGAAAATTGCACCCTTTGTTTGGAAAAGGACATAAAAAGGAAACAAAATTAAAAATAAGCAAAAATCATCACAATGTCTTAGGAAAAAACAATCCAAGGTCAAATTATTATGAAGTTGAATTTTTAAATGGAAAAAAAGAAACTGTTCATTGTTTGACGGAGTGGGGAAGAAACAATGGATACAAAAAACAAAATTTATTTAATTTAGCTTGCAATCTCCAGAAATCACCTCACAAAGATATTTTAAAAATTACTAAAATTCAAAATGAAAGTTAAAGTAGCATCAGATTTGCACCTTGAATTTTTAAACTCTTTTGAAGAAATTCCAAACTTAGGAACTGCTGATATATTAGTGCTGGCAGGAGATATATTTCCAGCAAAGTATTTAAAAACAAATGGAAAATTAAAAGACATTTATCTTCGTTTTGTGGATAAATGTTCAAAAGATTTTTCACATATATTATATGTTCTTGGGAATCATTGCTATTATGGATACAATTACGAAGGAAGTAAGAGGAAAATAAAAGAGCATCTTCCTCATAATTTCCAAATCCTTGACAATGACACAGTTAAGATTGGAGACTGGAACTTTATAGGTTTCACTCTCTGGACTGACTTTAGAAATGAAAATGCTCTAGAGATGATGGAAGCAGCACAAGTGATGAATGACTACAAAGTTATTCGTATTACTCCAAAGTATCGGAAACTGAATCCAACTGACACTCTTAATTTTCATAAGGATAGTAAGAAGTATCTGTTGAATCAACTACAAACACTCAATGACAATGTATTTGTCATCAGTCATCATGCACCGAGTTATCAATCGGTTCCACAGCAATTCAAGAAACACGCAAATGGTGCCTATTGTAGTAATCTGGATGATTTGATTGTTAATCATCCACAAATTAAATACTGGGCACACGGACACACTCACACTGCTTTTAATTATATGATTGAAGGTTGCCGAGTGATTTGTAATCCTGGTGGGTATCCTGGACAAGGAACTGGATTTAATCCAGATTTACTTTTTGACATCTAGATATAAGGAAGGTAGAATCTTCCCACACATTAAACTCGCAAAAGGTCGATGGACTACTTAAAAATTGAACCAAATCAAACTATTCTTGTTCTAAACGCATCCTATGAACCAATTAACTTTACTAATTGGAAAAGAGCAATCGTGCTGCTTATGAAGAACAAAGCACAAGCACTTGGTAAGAGAGTCATTCGACTGGTCAATTACATTAAGTTGCCCTACGAGAAACTAATGCAAAATAGACCATCACGAGCAATGATTTATAAACGTGATGGTCATAAGTGTCAGTATTGTGGTTCGACTAAAGAACTAACTATTGACCACATCATCCCACGTTCTCGTGGTGGTGAAGATACTTGGGAAAATCTTACTGTTGCTTGTATGCCTTGCAACTCTAAAAAAAGTGATAAACTTCTTGAAGAAACTAATTTGTCTCTTCGCACTATTCCAAAAAAACCACTGAATAAGATGCTATTTGCTCTCGATAGAGCAAATGACCCAGAGTGGAATGAATACTCTTATGCCTAAACTCAATAATGAGTTTTATACTGTAGAATATGAGTTTATGGGGAAGAGAAAGTTTGCTTGTTATTTTCAACTTGAATCCGCACAGGAAGCAATGATGAAAATGATTAAGAAAGGAATGGTTGTTAATGGATTAGAAACCAAGACTCTCAAAAAATAGTCAGTGTGCCACTTGTAGCACTGTCCCTAACACCTCTCCAAACCCCCTGGAGGGGTGTTATACTATGGAGACAAGCAAAGGGGAGGGATGACTCCAAATTGGCAGCACAACTCAGGAAAAAATAAGAATACTAAAGGTTCTTGTAAGGGGAAACTCAAAGCAAGAAAACAAGCATTGCAGCACATCAAACGCAAACTCAAAGTAATCTGATGACTTATCAAAATCTTCTGGAGATTCTTCAGACTCTCACTCTGGAGCAGTTGAAGATGGATGTGTCAATTTATGACATTAGTTATGATGAGTTTTGTCCAATGCACAAATTTCATTTTGCAGATAACACTGTAGATGTGCTTGACCCTGACCACCCTTACCTTTCTTTCTGATTATGAACTCTAAAACTATTACTTACATCTTTCTTGCTTTTATTGCTGTTCTTGGATGGAACTCATTTGCAATTCAACGTGATGAGAAAATGTTTGATGCTTATGATAAAGCAGTAGTAATTAAAAAATTGTAATTTGAAGTGAGTATAAATTAAAGAAATTATTTAATTTATAGATGCCACTTCATTACAAACCCAAAGTTGATGATTATGTCAGGTGGAAAAATCTAGAGGGATGGATTTATTTCAAAGATGATGCGTATGTTTCTATTGAGATTGCAGTAAAAGATAAAGTCTGCAATAAAGGTTCATTTCATAAGAAAGACCATCTTCTTGTATTGTGTTATTATGAACAATGGAATAATCTTGAGTATGTAAAGACAAGGCAATCGAAATATGAGGGGTAAGATTGATACCGATGTGCCACCTGTAGCACTGGCACAGTAAATGAGCACAGACCCCCCTGATGCCCTACAATACAGGGACACAAGCAAAGGAGACCACTTGGCAGACCTCGATACTATCTTTAACTACACCACCTCTCGTTGGGATTGGCATGAAGGTAATGTCAATCAAATGTGGATTCAAGAGATTGAAGAATCTCCTGATTTTTATCGTTATATTGCGGTTGCTTACAATCCTCGTAAGAATGTGAGCACAGTAGTATCTGAACCTCGTTGCTATGCTGACACCTTGAAATGGGTTCGTATGTATTGTGGTAATTTCTGTATTCTTCCTGAGTATTGCTATTGATTATGCTTTACAACATTACAGTTAAGTTTAAGGATGGAACTGTCGAGACGTTTCAACGCAGAAGCAACATCAAACCCATCAACAGTGTAAAACTCACCGATAAGATTGCTAACGAAATCTTTCCACGAGAGTGGAAAGAAATCTCTTCCAAACCTGTTTATTGATTATGTCTTTCACCACTATCACTCTTGAAAAGTTTCACGAACTCCTGGCAGATGCTTATGCTGTCTGCGTGAATGACACTCTATACTTTGTGGGGTATGATACGGACGACAATCCTTACATTTCCGACAATGATGGGGATGATTATGTTGACCTCTCCACTGTAGATGGTGACATTGAAGTTCACAAAAACTATGTGTTCTTTTATGTGAACGGTGAAGCAATGCAAATGGTCTTTCTCAACATCAAAAAACTTTCTTGATTATGTCTTTCACCTTTCCTCGTCTGTCTGCTGGTATCTACGAAGTTCAGAAGGATTCTAACACTGTTGGATTCATTCGTAAAGCATCTGCTGCTAAGTGGATTATTGTTGATGTTGTAGACACTCCTCAACAAGTCACAAAGACTCTCAAAGAAGCAAAGGATGCTTGTGTCAATCTAATCATCTTTGATGTGGTTGACAAGACCCCTGAACCTGAGTATAATGACTCTGTAGGGGTTGATAAGGTGAATACTGAACTTAATAAGGTTCTTGAGGGTTCTTTGCACTGCTATAAGCAGATTCCTGGAACTGATGAGTTTAAGGAAGTTTCTCCTGTTGAGTTTGGGTTTGCTGAACCTACTCTTGAACCAATTTTGTTCTGATGTTTAAGTTTATTTTACATAAATTGTTTAATCAAAGAAAAATGCACGATTCTACTCTTGACCTGTTTTGTAATCACGAGTCTGCTGAGTATGCAGATGAGTATGCAATGGAGATTGAACGTAAAGCAGCAGAACTAGAAGTGACTGTTGATTATTATATGGCCGAGTTTATGTGACCTCTGTGCCACTTGTGGAACCGTCCAGCACTCTTCCCGAACGCACGGGAGGGGTGCTATAATGTATGAATACAAACGTTACTTGACTTATTGATGCTGACTCTTCTTCCTTATCAACAACGTGCTCTGAAAGCAGTTCAGAACTCCATTAAAGGTTCTGTGTATATTCCTACTGGTGGTGGGAAAACTGTTGTGATGATGGAAGATGCTCGTCAGAGGATTCTTAACGCACTGGAACCAATGACATTTGTTGTTGTTGCTCCTCGTATTCTGCTTGCAAATCAACTTTGTTCTGAGTTTGAAGCATATCTCAAGGACCAGAATGTTGCTTATATGCACGTTCACAGTGGTGAAACTCATCATCAATCCTCTACACGTCCAGCAGACATTGCAGAATACAATGACACTGCAATCGGAAGTGGCAAGCATCAGTTTATCTTCACCACTTACAATTCGATTGGTCGGGTGAATGAGTCTGATATTGAAATTGATGTTGTGTATTTTGATGAAGCACATCATTGCGTGAAACCATCTAACTTTGTGGGTATTGCTCATACTTCATCAGTTGCAGATAATGCTTATTTCTTCACTGCAACTCCGAAGTTCAATAACAGTATGGAGTCTATGAATAATACTGATGTTTATGGCAACAACATCATCAGTATTCCTGCACAAGAACTGATTGATGCTGGTAGTATTATTCCTCCCAAAGTTGTGCCTTATGAAGCACAAACCATTCGCACTAAAGAAAATGCTGCATTTGTAGATGCAGAGAACATTGTAGGTATCCTGTCAGAGATTTCTGATTGTGATGCACCTAAAGTTCTTGTTGCTGCTCCTAGCACCAAAGTAATCTGGGCAATGTTTACTGAGAGTGATTTGCTTCAACAACTCAATGATATGGGTTATACGATTATGCATATCACTTCTAAGCACGGTGCTTATATTGACAAACAGAAAGTGTCTCGTGAAGTCTTCTTTGAGAAGATGAATGAGTTTGGTGCAGACCCAGAAAAGAAGTTCATTGTGTTTCACTACAGCATCTTGTCTGAGGGTATGAACGTGCAGGGATTGACTGATTGCATTATGCTTCGCAATCTTCCATTGATTGAAATGGCACAGACTGTTGGACGGGTTATCCGTATGCACGGTGATGACCGTAAAGCAATCGCAGATGGTAAGATGAAAGCAGGAGAGTTTGCTTTCTACAAGAAACCATTTGGCACTATCACGATTCCTGTTAATAACAACTATGGTGATAAGATTGCAAAGCAACTTCAAAATGTTGTGGATACTATCTTTGTGAAAGGTGAAGTTCTTGGTGTATAAATTATATTATGTGTCCCACATAGAATTATGCCATTTACAAAGAAATTTCCACAGTCAGGAGAAACAACCCATATTCGGGTTCCGAAATGTTATGCTGAACTCATTGAAGAACTGATGGTAACGTTAGATGAACGATTTGATGTAGATAAGGGCAAACATCTACTGAAGAAGTTCATACACAACTTAACGTGAGTCCAATGATATCCTGTGCCACCTGTAGCACTGGCACAGTAAATGAGCACATACCCCTAAATGTGTTATAGTAGTTCTATGGTTGAGGAAGACCTTCAATGACTTACACCCCACATCTTTCTAAGATTCCTTATTTGATGATTCCAGAAAACAGAGTGAATCTTGCATTCAACTGGTATCAACGAGATAGGAGTCATCCACAAAACTTTCCTGCTTATTCTTATTGGATTCAACAATGCACAAATGATGGGAGTGATTACTGATGGAAATGCTTGATACTGTTCTGACTATTGAGGAAGTTTTGACTGATAAACAATTGCTTGCTCTGCAAGACATTCTTTGCCATTACAAAGAGTTTCAGGAAGAACTTTACAACTATCCTGAACCTGATACTCTCTTCACTAAGACTCAACAAGAACTGTTTGACATCTTTAACATCAAATGACTTCTATTTCTTTTACCTCTGGTGAGTTGTTGGATATTATGTCCGTACTTGAAGAGAAAGAAAATGCTCTTCAACTTGCAGAGAATTATCAACTCTCTGCTTATTATATGCACCTTGGGGGTCAATTCCAACGGATTTATGATAAACTGCAGGAGTTTGTTCCTGAGAACCGAGTTGCCAATCTTGTCCTTGCTGTGAATTGATGACTATGGAAACACACAGTCTGATTATTCTTTCTACTGCACACCTACATCCATTGGAAGCAGCAAAGATTGATGAATTTTCTTATGTTGGAAACAAAGAATGTGCTCTTGTTTCCACTGTTTCAGAGATGAGGGATTTCTATTATCAGGGTGGATTGGTTTGCTTGTGCGACCTGTTGAAATTGGTGCAAGAAAAATATAATGCAAAATATGTTCTCTTTGACCCTGATGCAGATACTACTGATGAGTTCAGGTATTATCAATGGTGATGTGCCAGTTGTAGCACTGGCACACTAAAAGAGCACAGAGGCACCAGATGCCTTATAATACTCTCATACGAAACAAACCGATGACCCTGACCGAAGCAAACAAGATATGGTCCGACTGTTACAACAGCGGCGACCTCTCACTGTGGAACAACTATACTAACGCCCAGCGTGAGCAGGCAATCGCCACCCGAGACGCCCACTTCAACGGTCGCCAGTGGGGCATCTGGAACATCAACGATTGGGACTGATTGCCCTACCTGGTGGTCTGACTGGTAAGTGATGGCACTCTGAAAACTGGCACAGGGCATCCTTCGGAGTGCCCTTTGATGCCTTATAATACTCTCATACACAAAGGAACTTCAAATGCTTGATGCCTTTACTGATTATCCTATTGAAAAACTTGATGATATTGAATTTGAAAAAGCACCCATTCGTAAATGCACCATTCTAACTTGGGACAGAAATAAGTATTGTGATGTCCTTGTATATTTTGTAGATGAGGATGGTGATTTGCGAGGACACATTACTAACTTCAAGCAGTGGTATTTGTATAAGAATGAAGCACGACTTGATGATGGTATTCAATTTACTGATGATGAACTGAAAACTCTTCCTTGGACTTGCCGATGACTGCTATTGAAATTGATGAAATGATGAACCGAATGGAATCATTTGGTGGTTCATTTGTTGTTGCACTTGCTTATGCAATGCGAAAAGCAGACCCATCAAATAAAACTAGACTGATTCTTGCCTTTCCTGAGTATGTGAAAGAGTATGGACCAGAAAGTCAGTTTCCTGCGTATGAATGATGAAACCTAAGTTCCGTGCCGTATTAGAAATGGCAATAGAAGAAGGTGTAAGGTTTGGATACAATCGTGCTTTTAAGCATAATTCAGAACCACACATTGATTCTATATCTGATAGTATAGTTACAGAAATCTTTAATTCACTTGACACTTGGTTTGATGACATCAACGACACTGAAAACTAAAATGAATCCTGAAATTAAACAGAAATGGGTTGATGCTCTGCTTTCTGGCAAATACGAACAAGGCAGTGGGAAACTCCGTGGTGCAAATGGTTATTGTTGCCTTGGTGTTCTGTGTGACCTTTATTCACAAGAACACGATACTCAATGGGAGTTTAGGAGTCATGATGAAAATAGTGATGAAACTAATCCTGAACCAATGGACTATTGGTATTTCGATGGTGAGGGTGAGTTTCTGCCTAAATCTGTGATGAATTGGGCAGGATTTTCTCTTCATAGTCCTCAAGTTCGAGTTGATGTTACTGAGGATGATGATAAAGATGATTGGTCCTATAAGGAGTATATTGCCAATCTGAACGATACGGGTTATACTTTTGAAGCACTTTCTAAACTAATCGAAGAACAATTTTAATGGAAGAAGAAAACACTCTGACACAAGGACGTATTCCTACTCACAAAAGTGTAAACGTTGCACTTTTCTTTAATGATGAGATGGATGATGGTGAAGTGAGAGACTTTATTGAACGTATGACTGAAAAGTATCATCATCCTGATGATATTGTGAAAGATTATGAATACTGGTATGATGAGTGAGTCTAGTGTGAGACTGTGACAGTTGGGGGACTGTCCACCAAACCCCCCATTTCCCCCTCTGGGGTGCTATCATTACAAAGTAATCGAGGTTAAGAGACCCAATGCCTGCAACTGAAATGCAACTTAAAGAATCCACTGTTGATTTCATTAAGGATTTGGTTGAGCAATCCTATTATGATGAAGATATGTATATTTTCATCGGTGAGCATGGTGAAGATACATTTGTTCAGTATTACGAAGAGTATGTTCAGTTTGGTGAATCTTATAACTATCGTGCTGTAGATACTTTCATTGAAGAGTTTGGTATTGATAATCTCTCTTCCTTTGAAGATGCTTACCGTGGTGAATGGGAGTCTAAAGCAGATTATGCGGAAAACTTTGTAACTGATTGTTATTCTGTTGATTTCCCTGCTTTTATTGAGATTGACTGGGAAAATACCTTTGACAATCTTGATTCTGTTTATGTCAATGGTTTTGTTTTTGATACCAAATTCTGAATATGAAACTTCAATCTAACGATGGAAACATGGTGGTAGATTTCTACCCCATCAAAACACCTTTTGGTGATGTATCTCAAGAGTGGTTCTTGAAGACTCTCACTTTTATGGGTCAAAGTCAATCCAAGAAGTTTCTCAATCGCATTGAGATGAATCTTGAGATTGAAGAATATCTCAATCACACTATTCCGTATGAAGTTGTAGACTTCAATACGATTCCACAACTTGCTAATCCTTTTATTGGTGTCTGACAATGCTTCTGAAACTAACTGACATTGAGTTTGATTTTGATGATGGAGAAGAAATCTCTGGGGAACTTCCTTATGATGAACAGGTTGCAGTCACTAAATCCGTGATTGGTGAAGTCTTTGAGGTTGAGACTGAAGATGAACTTGCTGATGCAGTTTCTGACAGAACTGGTTGGTGTGTGAAATATCTTGATTATGTTGAAATCTCTGAATCTCACTGAGTCCAATGATGCCCTGTGCCACTTCTTCTAGTGGCACACTAAAAGAGCACAGACCCCTAAATGTGGTATTCTTAAAGGGTGGAAGGGGTCACACCCACCCACAAACGTCCAACTAACTCAAACTAAAATGACTGTTGATTTCTCTCGTGATGTGATGGTTGCTATGCTCTGCCAGGGTGATACTGGCAACGACATTCTGGATATTCTGAATGTTCTTGTTCCCTATCAAACTGAACTCACTCGTGAGCAAGTTTGTGAAGACCTGGGCATTGCTGATTGTCCTGAGAATGATGATGAGATTGCCCGTGCTATGGTTGCTGCCTGAGTTTAATTTGGGGGAGATTCAATTCTCCCTCTGTGGATTTAATTCATTTACTCTTTGATTCCAATGTTTGTTATCTGTCCCGCATCTTTTGATTTGATTGATGCTGAGTGGTTTGACAATGTATATGAAGCAAAAGATGAAGCACTTGATTGGAGTGTTGAACTCTCTGGTGAGAATGTGATTGTTTATCGGGCAGTTGAGGAAGATGATGGTGCTTATGAGTTTGATAAACTCTATGCCATCTCTGCCTGATGAGAACTAAAACACTCACATTTAGACCACCAAATAAGATGCGAACTATAATTCTTATCTTTGCAGTTGCATTTATTTTCTCTCCGAGTGTGAGGAATGTAACTGCAAACACACTTTACACTGTTGCTGATATTATCAGCACAAATCGGTGAGTCCAGTGTTGAGATGTGCCACTTGTTCTAGTGGCACACGAAATGGGCACAGACCCCCAAATATGCTAATCTTAAAGGGTGGAGGGAGCAGGTCGCACTGTCCCACCCGAGTCTCAATCTTCATTCTTTTAACATGGACCGTTCACAAGTCATCTCCAAGATTCAGTCTATCCTGAAACTTCAGGAAGGAACTTCTTTTGATGGTGAAGCAGATGCTGCTGCCAAGATGATTGATAAACTGTGTAAGCAGTATGGTGTTACAATCACCGAAGCAACTGAAACTCAAGTTTATGATGAATCTTTCATCAATTTCAAACGTGTGAATGTTGCACTTACAACTCTTCTGAATGCGATTGCATCTTTCTATGATGCAAAGGCATATATGAAGAATGGTGATGTTAAGTCTCTGCAAATCATTGGTAGTGAAGCACAACAAATCCAAGTGCGTCTCTATTATGATTACCTGAATCAAGTGATGGAGAAAGAAGCAGAAGTTGCATATCAAGCAGAGAAGATTATGTCTGCTCTAACTGGTGCAACTGTTTCTCGTAGTTTCAAACTTAATTTCCGCAAGGCATTTGCAGATAATGTTGCTCTGCGTTTGCGTGAAATGAAGAAAGCAGAGAACCGAGTTCACGATGATGCAAAAGCAGTGAGTGATAAACTCTCTACGATGCGATTCGGACGTGCAAAGAAGATGAATGGTGCTAATGGTGCTGGTGCTTATGCTGGTTCTAACGTTGGTGCTGGTGTATCTCTGAACCGTCAAGCAACTGGTTCTGTGACCAAACAACTGTGTGGAGTGTGAGTTAATCTCGCCTCTACTTCACTTTTCCCTTTATTCCTAATACGATGAACGCACAACTGACAATTGATGAGTGTAAACTGATGTGGGTTGTTGGTGCATTGCAACGACTTGCAACTTTGGGTATGATTGGTCCTGATATTCCTCTGAAACTTTCTGGTAGTGCAGTAGATGATTATCTTTATATTGATGAGCATCGGGAAATTCTGTTTGAATCTGATTTTGAGATTGCAAGTATTTTCACTGCTATTGTCAATAGTGAATGTGACCCAAAAGTTCAAAATCCTGATGATACCAAACCTCTGATTGAACTTCTTCTGCAATATAAGAACAATCGCACCGAGATTGTGAAGTATGCACTCTCGCAACAAGTTATTTGAAAATGACAATGGATAAAGATTTAATGCAAATCACACTGAGTAAGGAAAATTATAAGGTTCTACATAAACTCATCTGCGACCAAATGGTTTATATTCTTTCTCCGTTTGACAATGATGATTATGAACCAACGCAAGAACATCTAAAGATTCTCGACGCAGTTACAAAGTTCAGTTCTTATCAAGTTACTTACAATGTTTGACCTTCTGAAGTTTAACCCCCATCATATTCCTGAGTGTATTCAAGCACGACATAAGTTTTCCAACGGTTGGGAGATTAGTGTAGTTGCTGGTCCACCGAATTGTGGTCTCTATGGCAACATCAATGAGAACAATTATGAAGTTGCAATTTTCCGTCCCAATGGAAATATGACTGAAGATGTAAATGGTTGGAATACTAAAGAAGAAGTATCTGCGATGATGTGGGTGCTGTCTCAACTCTAGTCTCTTATACCGTGTGCCACTTGTTCTAGTGGCACAGTAAATGAGCACAGACCCCTGGATGTGGTATATTAAAGAGGTGGAGGGGTCTGGTCCCACCCGAGTCCCATTCTTCATTCTTTATGCAAACTCTCGAACAACAACTTAAATCTGATTGGAATGAAACAATTTCCAATCTGACTCCTGAAGAGAAGGAAATGCTGAAGAACTCTACTCCTCAAGATTGGATTAAAGCAATTTCTGATCTTGTAAAAAGTCCTGAGTTTTGGGCAAGTATTGCTGTTGCATTTGCTGAAGGAATTATTCGGGGGATTGATTCTTATGCAAATGAACAGTTCTGAGTCCAGCATACCCATCAGGGATGCTGATAGGTAGAAGAACCGTTACCACCTTGACAAACACCCAGATCCGTGCTATGATGAACGAAGTTCAGACTCAAGAAATGACTGCTGCTCAACGGATGGAAAAGCAATTCTTCATTCAAATGATTCAACTTGTGAATGAAGTGCAAGGTAAGCAGAAACTTCCTTCTCAAGTTAATTCTTCTCGTAAGTCTGCTTGGTGTAAGAAAGTTTCTAATCCCAAGCAAAAGAAAGATGCACTTGCTCGCATCTAGTTCTTAATTCTTTCATCTGTCCCACACAAACAACAAACAATGCTGATCAAAACTGTTTTCGATGTTCAAACCAAGCAAGCAGGTTATGCTATTTGTGATCCTGCCACTGAACGTTGTGGTTTTGTGACTTATAGCATCATCAATGCTATTAAAGCAGGGCAATGTAAAACCTTCGCACAAGTTCAACAACTCATCAATGCCTGAAATGAATCAAATGTATGAAGTTACTTATCAGGTGCCTTACAACGATTGTGAATGGAGAAGTCAATACTTTAATACTCTACAAGAAGCACAATCAATGGTAGAGTTTTATAGGTCTTGTGGATCTCCTGCTAAACTGATTGAACGTAAAGTAAGTAACTGAAATGACTCAAACTCTCACTGAAACCATCTACTCTGATGCTCTGTTATTTCTGACTCGATACTTCAATCAGTTTGATGAATGTCAGTTGCAAGAACACGATGATTTGACTATTCAAGATATTGTTGATGTTCTTGGTTATGCAAGTTTCGAGGAGCATTATCATTCTGATGTAGCATATATTTCTGATATTCAGACACTCAATAAACTTCGTAATGAAATTCGCAATCGGTTCTATCAATGACTGAACTCATCTTTCGATTCACACCTGAAGAACTTGAAGTGTTACAAGCATTGATTGAATTTCATTCTGGTTGTGAGATTCCCGAATGGTTAAGTGAAGATGCTTATGATTCTTTATTCGATAAAGTAATGAGTAATTAGAATGGAAAAATCCAATCGAACTCATATGCTTATCGAGGCACTTGAGTATTATATTCAAGACCTCAAAAAGAATAATTGCACTGAAGCATCTATTCAAGCATACACAACTCTTCTCAAAGAGATTGATGTTGACAACTACTCAGTCATTGATTAAAACAAAGATGAAACGTAAAGAAAAACTTGAACTACTATCTAAAGCACAAGATGGTAATGAACTTCTTCTAATCGCACAAGCAATTATTAACTCTCAAACCAAATGATTATTCTTCAAAAAGAAAACTACGGTTGTGTTTATACAATTGATCCTGATACTCAAGAACTCTTCTATGCCCCCATTCATACAAACAACACTGTAAATCTTTCTGAGTTTGCACCTGTTGATCTATCAAGTGTAGATGATGAATATGATGTAATTACGATTCAAAAAGAACTGATTAACCTAAACACTAACACTTAATCATAAGATGAAATAATCATTTATAACGATAAAATGTTTTAATTGATAATTAAATTAAATGTATTAAAAAACATATGTTAGTGTTTTGTGTTGATATAATGATAGTGTTATAATAGTCTTTATATCCTCTTTAGACACTTATAAATGCCTCTAGGTCTTGTTGTCTAGGCCCGCATTATACCATAAGACCCAAAAAAAGTCAAGGGCATTACAGACACTCCTAGGGGTGGCACAAGACATATAGACAATGAAACTCCTGAGACTCACACATCTTATGAGTCTTGGGAGTATTTTGCTAGTTACTCGTAAGACTCATAGGTCTCAAACCACTGCAGTAACTGGCACATCGTATCGTGAGTCTCACTGATTCTGCGATAGACTTATAGGGTCGGGAGGGGAGGGAATATTATAAACTCCCATAACTGATAAGAAATACGCAGAACCCAGTGATTGCAATACTTTTTCGGGGCATTATAGTTTTGTCCCAAAACCCCCTATAAATAACCCTAGTTTTGGGACAAAACTTATGAGACCACAAAAGTATAAGAATTTGGGTGAAACTGAAAGAATGAGAGTGCCCTTATGCAAACAACTTACACGTTTGTGTGATGCATTAGATAAAAAGGCAGAAGATGGATATGATGTCGTTGAGATATTAGATTCATTTATTGAGAGTATCAAGGACATATAAACCTTTCGTTATTCATAGCACTTCGTCATAAGAATTCGTTATACATAAGAGTTCGTTATCCAGTTCGTCATCTCTGAGAGTTCGTTATACATAAGAGTTTGTTGTGCAGTTCGTTATACTATGAGTATAATAATATAACAATACTGTTATATGTTTATCATAAAAACAGTTCGTTATGCCACTCCCCATATGGTTTGCTATTCTGTTCGTCCTGTGCTATACTATTCGTTGTATACAGTTCTGTGTGCTTACTTGTAGTCTCCCTTTCTTATACTTTACATCATTTCTTCGTTTATGCCCACTCCCGGTATGGTTCGTTATTAGAATCAAACAGTGTTACATAAGCACTTATATCGTGCCCGTTCGTTATGCCCACTCCCGGTATGGTTCGTTATTAGAATAAAACAGTAATGAATATAAAATATTCGTAATTGTTCGTTTATTATAATAGACAGTTATTTTATGTTGTTTGTTATTCTTATACCTAACCGTTGCCCCCCCCGGTATATAATTTTAATGGGTCCTTCAAGGCTACACCGAACCGAAAACGAGAGAGTAATTGTCTTTCAAATAAAAAAATTTTTCCAAAAAATTTTTCCAAAAAAGTTAAAACATAAAATTATGAATTACCCAGAAGGAACTATTAAGACAAACACCCAAGGAAACAAATACATCAGAAAAGATGGAAAATGGGTATATATGAAAAAACCAAAAGAAGAAAGGAAAATATCAAAGGAAAATCCCAAAAGAGTTGTTTATAATTATCCCCCCATAAGATTGTCCGAAAATATGAGAGAAACTCAATATCCTGGGTATTATATCACTGAGGACGGGAGAGCATATCGCAAACCTGGAAAATATGATAGGAATGGAAAATACGGAGAAATTAATGAAAATGGGTTAATATATCTAAAACCTGCGTTCAGGGGACACTCAAAATATCCAGAACATCAATATGAATGCATAAACATCTCAATGTATGATGAAACTGGAAAGTATAAACAAATTAAAAAATCAATTCATCAATTAGTTGCGGAAGCATTTATTCCTAATCCTGAAAGACATAGTGAGATATTACACATAGATGGAAATAATAGGAATAATCATTATACAAATTTAAAATGGGGAACACATAAAGAAAACATGGAGATGGTTGGTTTACCAGAAGGGAGTATTAGGAGAGCAAAAGGAAAGTCTAGTGATTATATCAAAAAAGATGGTGAGTGGATTTTAATTCCAAAAAATACACCTCCATGGAATAGGGGATTGAAAGGAGTATCATGGAATACATTACCTGATGGAACTGTTACAACAAGAAAAGTAAATGGAAAACCTGGAACTTTCATAAAACAAAATGGTAAATGGGTTTACCAGACAAATAATCCTAAGTCTAGAGGAAAGAGTTTTAAAGAAAATAAACCAAAAAGAAAACCACTACCCGATGGAACTATTAGAACTCGTGCTGATGGTACTACATGGGTAAAGGAAAATGGTAAATGGGTTTATCAAAAAACAAAAAAATGATATATAATAAAAAATGCCCCTGAAAGAATAATGAGAATTAATTTTGATGATTACGAAAAAGACTTGTTGATTGATACGATACAGCATCGTTTAGATACTGATAAGTTATTGATTATCAATCATAGTTTAAGAGAAGAGATTGAAGATTTACTTCGAAAGATAGAAGAGGATGAATACGTATAATATTTCAGTTAAGGGAAATGAGATATTAAGTCAGGTGCCGCAGAGTGATTTACAGGAGAATCTGAAACTTGTCAGAGGAATTGTATGGACTTCTGGGGGAAATGACAAGGATATTCAAGTATCTCTAAATAAGAATGAAGACCATTGCAATGAATGAGTTGTCGTGGTAAAATAATGTAGTATCGAAAAAATTATTTTATGGCTAAAGGATTTACAGTAAAAGCAAAACTTCCAACAGGACCTGTGGAAGGAGAGTTTAATTTAGAAGCAGCAAAGGAGATGATTCGAGGGAAGTCAATTGTATTTTGTCTTCCAGGACGAGGAGTTTCTTACATTTATCTGAAGAACTTTGTGCAACTTTGTTTTGATTTAGTACAGAGTGGTGCAAGTATTCAGATTAGTCAAGATTATTCGAGTATGGTAAACTTTGCACGATGTAAAGTACTTGGTGCGAATGTTCTCAGAGGTCCCAAGCAAATTCCTTGGGACGGTAAACTGCAATATGATTATCAACTCTGGATTGACAGTGATATTGTCTTTGATACTGAGAAGTTCTATCGTCTTGTTGCAATGGATAAGGACATTGCTGCTGGATGGTATTGCACTGAGGATGGTCACACCACGTCTGTTGCACATTGGTTAGAGGAAGAAGATTTCCGTAAGTCTGGTGGTGTAATGAATCACGAGACATTGGAGACCATTCAGAAACGTCGTAAACCATTTACAGTTGATTATACTGGATTTGGATGGGTATTGATTAAGAAAGGAGTCTTTGAGAGTCTTGAATATCCTTGGTTTGCACCGAAGATGCAGGTATTTGAATCTGGAGAGGTTCAAGATATGTGTGGAGAGGATGTAAGTTTCTGTTTGGATGCAAAAGAGAAAGGATATGAGATTTGGTGCGATCCTTTGATTCGTGTTGGACACGAAAAAACAAGGATTATCTGATAAGTGTCTGGAAGGTCTTTCTTGACCTTCTTTAAGACGTTATGATAGAATGCTTCTGTGAGGGTTTGACGAGTCTTGTAGGAGCATTTTTAATGGCCTGAGAGACTTTATAAAAACCCCCTTGTAAAAACCGTTAGATGGAGAATTGAAAATGGCACAAAAGAGTCGGAAAGATATGAAGATTGAGAGTATTCCTAAGAATACTCGACAAGGTGATGGTAGGAATACTAAATATGCTGCTACGAGTCGCAATGTAGCACGTAAAAAGTATAGAGGGCAAGGACGGTAAATAATGGCTTATCTAAATCACAGTCTTCCAGATTGGTCCTGTTATATTCGTAATGAATTTCTTTTTAATCATAAAAAGGGTCACGGTGAAGTAACTAAATGTGATGTACATTGTGTTGCCAGTATTGAAAAAAGAGTTCCTTTATTTGAGGCATTCCTTGAAAATGGCGTGAATTGGACTCGTAGACCTCTTCACGCCTTTTGTTGGAAATCAGATGCAGAAATAGAACCTCTAGAAGATATTATGTACTGGGACTGCTTTTCTCCGTATGTTGATGTTCAAAAACGTGCTCGTCTCGCTGGATTACAAGCAGAATTAATTCGTCCTGATGGAAGAAAGGTGATTGGAAGTTATATGTTTACTCTTGATTGGTCATGGGAAAATAAAGGAGTCACTGATCTTAATTTTTCAGAGACTCCTGAACATAAATGTGCTCATTTATTCAAGGTAGAAACTGGAAATTACTATGCATATCCAAATAATCGTATTATTTGGTATGATAATGCCTGGACATTTAATAGAATCGACAAAAATCCAGGGTATGAAATTGACTTAACTGTGTATTCGGTTGAAAATAAAAGAAAAATTGAAACATCCGATCATTATATGTACGAAATTAAAAATTTAAATTAAAATAAATAAATTTTTACTAAAGATATTGAATTGAAACAGTTTTCGATGGGCAATCACCTTCTTTTGGAGGTTTATAACGTAGAACACAACCTTTTAAATGATGGCATTGCTCTTCAGGAGGTAATGGAACGTGGCATTCAACGTGCTGGAATGACGATTTTAAATATTTTTCAGCATTGTTTCTATCCTCAAGGAGTTACAATCGTAATTGCACTCTCAGAAAGTCATGTTTCTTGTCATACGTGGCCCGAGAAAGGTTGTATTGCGATAGATGTTTACACTTGTGGTGAAGGAAAACCAAAATTAGTAGCATTAGAACTCTTAAAATATTTTAATTCGGAAAATTATAAACTTCGTCAGTTAGATCGTTAAATAGTTTAAGGAGATAGAAACCTCCTTAAAAGTTCTGTTTTTAACTTTAAAAACAGAGGATCTAAAATGTCATTTTACCAAGTTGATCGAGACAAAAATTATATGAGGGAAATGTGGGGGACCACAAAACTCATTACAGATATCGATCCAGAAAAACCAAAAAGAGTTATTCAAGAAATTATGCACGATTATGCACCAAAGCACAATCTAAAGAAACAAACTGAATTGCATGAACGAATTAGGAATGATAGTGATTATGATGATTGGGATTATGGGACTGAACCATCCTATGGAAAAATGATTTAAAAAGTATTATAGATATATTAAATATACTCATTGTTTAAATGCTTAGTATTTCTAGAAGTTTTAGGGACATTAGTTTGTCTTTTTCTAGACATCCAGTGACGAATGATGTTCTTGTATTAAAAAATGAGGATGCGATTAAAAAATCTGTTATTAACTTAATCAGAACTCGTATTGGTGAGAGGTTCTTCAATAATTTATTGGGAACCTCTGTTGATAATTCTTTATTTGAACTTAATGGACCAGAAGTTTCGACAATACTTGATGAAGAAATTAAAACAGTATTAAGTAACTTTGAACCAAGAATTGTAGTTAGAGAAGTAATGGTTGAATCGATTGAAGATTCAAATGAATTGAATGTAAAAATTTCTTACGATATTGTTGGACTTCCATTTCCTCTTCAAAATATAGAGTTTCTTTTACAACCAACTAGAATATAATGTCCTTCAATAATTTCACCAATCTAGATTTTAATGATTTACGATCTCAGATAAAAGACTATCTGAGATCGAATAGTAATTTCACGGATTTTGATTTTGAAGGATCTAATTTTTCAAGTTTAATTGATGTATTAGCATACAACTCTTATATTACTGCCTTCAATACGAATATGGCAGTCAATGAATCCTTTATTGATAGTGCAACTCTTCGAGAAAATGTAGTCTCCCTTGCACGTAATATTGGGTATGTTCCTAGGTCCAAAAGTGCATCAAAAGCAAAGGTTAGTTTTACAGTCAATACAACAGGTTTAAATTCAAAAACAGTCACTCTAAAGGCAGGAATCGTTGCTTTAGGTGCTGTTGAGAATGGTAATTATATATTTTCAATTCCAGAAGACATCACAGTAGTTGTTGATAATAATGGATTTGCAAATTTTACAGGCATTGATGTTTATGAAGGTTCATATTTAACAAAAACATATACAGTAGATAAATCACAATTAAATCAAAGATTTACAATTCCAAATACTGGTGTAGATTCTTCTACGATTCGAGTAAAAGTTAGTGGTGTTATCACAGAAAAATATGAATCATATTCAAATATCTTTAAAGTAAATAAAAATTCAAAACTTTTTCTAATACAAGAAATAGATGATGAGAAATATGAGATTTTATTTGGTGATGATATTATAGGGAAAAAACCAATTAGTGGAAGTACTATTTTCATTAGTTATATTATTACAAATGGAAAGGAAGCAAATGGTGCAGCAAACTTTACCTTTTCTGGAATTTTAACTGATAACAATAGCACTTCAATTACAAATAATATTTCTTTATTAACTACAATTCAACCATCCGAAAATGGAGATGATATTGAATCAATTGATTCGATTAAGTATCTTGGTCCTAGAGTATATGCTTCACAATACCGTGCAGTGACTGCAAATGACTATAAAGGATTAATTCCATATCTGTTTCCAAATGTGGATACTGTAACGGCATATGGTGGGGATGAGTTGGATCCACCAGAGTATGGTAAAGTTTATATTTCTATCAAACCAAGAAATGGTAAATATCTTTCACAACTTACAAAAGATAGTATCAAAAAAGATTTAAGACAATATTCAATTGCTGGAATTAAACCAGAAATTATTGATTTGAAGTATATGTATGTTGAGATAGACACGACAGTTTATTATGATAAAAGTACGACAATAGATCCAAATAATCTACAATTAAGAGTTACAAAATCTCTAGAGTCTTATAGCAAATCAACTGAGTTGAATAGTTTTGGTGGTAGATTCAAATACAGTAAAGTTTCTTCATTGATTGACAATACAAGTACATCTATTACTTCCAATATTACTAAAATCAAAATCAGAAGAGATTTACAACCAGAATATAATAAATTAGCAACGTATGAAATATGTTTTGGAAATCAATTTCATATTAAAAAATTAAATTCTGATGGTAGGGGATATAATATAAAATCAACTGGATTTACAGTAAAAGATACTAGTGGAACTTTGTATATGAGTGATGTTCCAAAAACTGATGAAATTGGGATTATATTTTTCTTCAAAATGGTTGATGGTCTTCCTGTGATTGTAAACAATAATGCTGGAACGGTAAATTATATGAGGGGTGAAATTAAATTAACTACAATTACATTCACATCATCTACAAGCACTGCTGGTATTGAAATAGAAGCAATACCAGAATCAAATGATGTCCTTGCGTTAAAGGATATATACTTGGAACTAGATACTACTAAACTTAATGTAAGTATGTTGGAGGATGTAATTACATCTGGTGAAAATACTTCAGCAACACAATATGCTGTCACATCAAGTTACGTAAACGGAAATTATACAAGATAAGATGTCTGAAATCAAAAGAGTAAAAATTCAATCTATTGTTGAATCACAAATTCCAGAATTTTTAAATGATGATTCACCACTTTTCAGGGAATTTTTAGAGCAGTATTATATTTCTCAAGAACATCAAACTGGTGTTGTAGACTTGTCAGTCAATTTACAACAATATAAGAGTATTGATAACTTCAATAATGAAACATTTTATACTCAAGCAGTTCCTTGCATCTTAGCAGAAGACGTAACTTCTTTTGATGATATCATTCCTGTCAATCATACAATTGGATTTCCCCGAAAATATGGTTTATTGAAAATTGATAATGAAATTATCACATATACTGGTATTACTACAAATAGTTTTACTGGATGTGTTCGTGGATTTAGTGGAATAGACCAACATTCAAATAATGAATCTTTTGTATTTTCAACCACTGATTCAGCATCTCACACCAAAGCAGGAACAGTAACGAATTTAAATTTATTATTCTTTAATGAAATATTTAAAAAATTTAAAACTCAATTTTTACCTGGATTTGAGGATAGGCAATTTGCAAAAGGATTAAATTTAAAAAATATTTTATCCAGAGCAAAAGATTTTTACATCTCAAAAGGAACTGATACATCCTATAAAATTTTATTCAGCATTCTTTTTGGTAAAGACATTCAAGTTATTAAACCACAAGATTATCTTTTAAGACCATCAGATAATAATTATTTGGTGACTAAAAATATTTTAGTCGAACAGATAGTTAGAGATGAAACATTTAGAGTTAATGATTCTGATTTAAGAAAACAATTAAAAGGAAAAACTATATTTGAAACTTTAAGTAATGGCAAAACTGCTAGTGCTGCTGTTTATAATGTAGAGTATAGACCAGTAGATGATAGAGATTTATATGAAATTTCTTTAGATTCCACTTCTTTTATATTTAATTTTGAACCTACAAAAAAAACAAATATTTCCGAACTTGTCTCTGGAGGTTCTACTTCTATTATAGTGGATTCCACAGTTGGATTTAAGGAAAGTGGTTCTTTGTTTATAAATCCATCAAATTTGGCAAATCCAATAACTCTAACTTATACGGATAAGACTTTAAACGAATTTCTTGGAGTTTCTGGTGTTATTACGAATTTAAATTTTGGCGAAGAACTGGTAGAGGAAAACTTTTTATACTCGTATCTAGATGATGGAACTAAAGTCGAATTTAGATTAATTAATGTTATTGATACTATTGATTATTCTGAAACATCTAGTTTGAGAATTGGAGACAAGATTCAACTTTCTTCATTTGGAAATGATTTGAATGATAGAAAAGAATTTAATTTTTGGAACTATAATATACCAACAACTCATAAAATAAAATCCATTGCTAATAATAGAATATATTTTTATGATAAATTAACTTTTATTGTTGGAGATAAATTTAATTTATTGAATCCAAATGATGAAAATGATAATCTTTTATCTGCAACAGTAAAAGATTATGGGTTTAATGATAATGGATACTATGTTGATATCGATGAAACATTAAATATATCATCAAAAACTGAAATCAAAAAAATAATTAAAAAGGCAAATAGTGCTTTAGATTATTTTCCGTCTATTGTTGATTTGCCAACAGGAGTTCAGAATACTTATGTTGATTATGATTTTAGTAATTTTTATGTTACTTCTTCTGGACTACCAAATGATAAGATTTATGCAACAGATAGAAAAACAAAAGTTACTGCAGGCGTAGGTAATACAAATATTTTAAATTGCCCCAATCATAAATTTTATACTGGGGAAAAAATTTATTATAGTCCGTCTTCCAATTCTGGAATTAAAACATCAATTTACTTTTTGACAAGTATTGATGATAATAATATTAAACTTTCTTATAGTAATACTGATTTATATACCAAAAATTATATTAGATTTTCAAATGTGGGGACTGGAGATTATTTTGTAAAATTAAATTATCAAAATAAAACATTAGAACATCAAAAATTATTTAAAAAGTTCAATTTAACTAAAAAAGAACAATTTTTTGACAATCCAGAAAAAAGAAAAACAATCAATAAAAAAATAGGTATTTTGGCGGATGGAGTTGAATTATTTTCAACTACTATTTTCCAAGATAATATTTACTATGGAAAATTAAACTCCGTATCTGTTAATGCAACAGGACAAGGATATGATGTAATTAATTTTTCTGGAATAACCGTTGAGGATAATTCTGGATCTGGTGCTATATTAAATGGATGTATAACAGGAAGTCTAAAAGAGGTAAAATTATTATCTCCAGGAATTGGTTATCAGTCAAAACCAAAAATTACTCTTACTGGTGGAAATGGTTCTGGTGCTGTATTAGAATCAAATTTAGTAAAAACAAGAATTACTTCAAATTTTAAAGCAACTAGTATATACAGCAATAGTATTAATTTTTCACAAAACCATAATTTTGACAATTCAGAAGAAGTTTTTTACAGTAAAAATTCAAATACTTCTATATCTCCTCTCATTGATGGTGCTTCATATTTTGTTGGTGTAACTAGCACAACACAAATTAAATTATATAATACAAAAAATGATTCTATATCTGGAATTAATACCATTTCAATTAGTGGTATTGGTTATTCTGGAGTTCATAGTTTCAAAACAGTAAATTCAAAAAATACAATAACAAAAATATATGTAAAAAATGGTGGATTTGGATATTCAAATAGATTTGTGTCAGTTCCATCATTATTATCGGCAGATAATCAATCAAATGGAATTAATACTTTTGATGATTATATTTTTGCAAAAAACCATAATTTCAAAAATGAAGATTTGGTTTTATATACAACATCAGATACTGTGGTATCTGGATTGTCAACTCAAATCAATTATCACGTAACAGTAGTTGATGAAAATAAATTTAAACTATCAATTGCTGGAGTTTCTACAAATATTTCTAGAGAAAATTATATTAATAAAAAATATGTAAGTTTTGCTTCTATTGGTGTTGGAACTCACAAATTTTCATATCCATCAATTGAGATTGGTGTTGAATCAATTAGTGGAATTGCTACCACAATTGTAGAACCATCCTTAGATCCGATTGTTCTTGGTTCTTTTGATAATATTTTTATAGAAAATACTGGAAGCAATTATGGAACACCAGATATTCTAAACTTCCATAGAAAACCATTTGTTTCTGTAAGAAAACAAACATCAGAAGCAATATTAAAACCAGTCGTTTCTAATGGTTTGATTGTTGATGTCCAAATATTAAATGCAGGAAATGGATATGCAAATGACATTGACATTGTTGTTACTAGTGAAAGTGGAAAATATGCTGAATTATATCCAACTGTGGTAAATGGAAAAATAACTCAAGTTTTAGTTATCAATTCTGGAATAAACTATGATGAAACAAATACATCAATAACCATAAAGAAAAGAGGTTCTGGTGCTAGATTTGAAGGTAATATTTTCGAATGGCAAATAAATCAAATTGAAAAAAATAAGTCAATCATTAACTCTGAAGATGAAGGTGTTATTATACCAAGTGATGTTGACAAATTCGGATTACAATTTATAAATTATTATCCTTCCAAAAAATTAAGAAAAAATTTAAATAATTTTATCGATATAGAAGGAAATGAAAATCCACCAGCAGCAACAACAAATCCATATCAAATTTTAGGATGGGCTTACGACGGAAATCCTATTTTTGGTCCTTATGGTAAAGTAAATGGGCAAATCAAAAGATTAAAATCAAGCTATAATAAAATTAGTGAGTCGGAAAAAAATCAATTAATTGATTTAAATGTAAGACCAAATTTTGATGCTGGATTTTTTATTGATGATTTTTATTTTGATAGATCAGTATCTGAGGGAGATTTGGACGAGTGTAATGGAATGTTTATAAACACTCTTGATTTTCCAAATATTAATTATGGATATTTCCTCAGTCTTGATGATGATGGAAATCCACAATATCCATATTTAATTGGTTCAAAGTTTAAAGATTTACCAATAGAAGAAAATTTTGAACCATCTTTCAACCAGGAATTGGATTTTAATAATTTGGATATAGTGAGAAATACTGGTCCATATTATTTGAATTCTACATATGCATCCTATGGTTTAATTAATAAAATAGAATCAAAATACAAACAAGAATTTGTAGTAAAACAAATACGGTCTTCTGGTATAAATTCTGTTTCAATTTATGATCCAGGTCAAGATTATAAATCAGGTGATAATATTGTTTTTGATAATTCAACTTCTGGTGGAACTGGATTATCTGCTGTAATTTCAAGAATTGAAGGAAAAGAAGTTTCGAATATTCAAATTGGAGTATCTACTTTTTCTGGTGTAACTTTTATCACAAAGGGAACAAGAATAAAAGGAATTACAGAAACACCCCACAATTTGATTACAAATGATGAAATTTTAGTCACTTCCATTTCTTCTAGTCCGTATAATTATATTCAAGGATTTAAAAAAGTATTAATAAATCAAAAAAGTGTTAGTTTAATAAATGATATTCCAAACCAATCAACTACTGGTGTAACAACTTATATTACTGTAAATGATATTTCTGGATTTGAAGTCGATAACTTAATTGGAATTGATACAGAAACTTTAAGAGTTATTGATATTTCATCTTCGGAATCAAAATTATTTGTAAATCGATATGAAAATTATACTGGAATTCATACTGCAGGAATTGCATCCGTAGTATTACTTCCAAATACATTTACATTCGATGCTCCCCAATATAATGATACTATCATAGAAAATAAAACCACTTATTTCAATCCCAGCAATACAATAGGGATAGGAACAATTGGAACAAATTATTATAAATTGGTTGGTGTTAAAACTGATTTTGGAACATTTAATGCTGGAATAACCAGTTATATTGGAATTAATACTACTGCATTGGAAATTGGTGATTATGTTTCGGGAACTAATGTTTCTGCTGGGACAACTGTTATAAGTGTTGGAATTGGAAGTATTCAAATTTCACCAAGTCATACTCTTGGTGGAGGAATTTCCACTTCTTTAATTACCTTTAAAAGATCAGTATATGATAAATTTGTTCCATCTCGTTCAATTTATATACCAAATCACAAATATTACACAGGCCAATCTTTAACTTATAATGTTGGGTTGGGCGGAAATGGTATTGTAGTATCAAATACTGGCACAGGTTCTACATTTAGATTAAATCAAAATCAAACAGTCTATGCAGTCAATTTGGGAAATGACTATGTTGGATTATCTACCTTAGGTTTTACAACAACTACAGGAATTGGATCAACATCAAATTCATTGTATTTTAGTTCATCAACAAATATTGGATTAGCACATTCATTAGCAACACAATATTCAAAACTTACTGGAACTTTTGAAAATTATTCCGTAACTGTTTCTACAGCACAAACACATGGATTACAAACAGACGATAAAATAAAATTCAATGTATTTCCAAGTTTTTCAAATACAATAAAATTAAGATACGATACTGCACTCAGAAAAATCACAACAGATAAAATTGATTTTGATGCTTCTTCAGTTGGTGTAAATACACAAACAAATGAGATTACTATAACTGGCAATAAATTAAAAACTGGTGATAAAGTTGTTTATTATACTAATGGAAATACCTCCATTGGTGGATTGACTAATAATAATACTTATTACATCTTAAAAGAAAACCCAGACAAAATAAAATTATCAAATTATCTTTACGACACAGCAGTCGGAACTTGTATTAGTTTCACAAGTGTTGGTGTTTCCAATCATAGCATTGCTCTTATTAATCCACCAATCAGTCTCACTAAAGGTGATATATTGACTTTTGACTTAAGTGATGCTTCTGATATGGATTTGAGGTTATACAAAGATCCAAATTTTGCTAAAGAAATTGAAAACTTTAAATATATCAGCAATAACACAAGAGTATTAAATACTCAAACGACTGATGTTCCAAATGAACTATACTATAATTTAATACCATTAACAGATTCATTTACAGAATTATTCCAAATTTCTTACGACAAAGAAGTTGTTGCAAACAATAGAATTAAAATTGTTCCTAGTGCATTCAATAATGAATATCCAATTATAGGAATTGGAAGTACAGCATTCAAATTTAATTTAAACACAAAACCAGAAAATACATCATATACAACTTCAAGTGGAGTATCTACTATTTTTTATGATACAAATTCTACCAATACTTCTGGACCAATATCAAAAATAAAAGTTAATTTTGGTGGAAAAAGATACACAAAATTACCAAAAATATCTTCAATTGAAACTGTTTCTGGAAAAAATGCAATTCTCAAATCATCATCTTCTACCATAGGAAAAGTTGATTACTTAGAGAGAGTCAAAGATGGTTTTGACTACCCAACTGATAGCACATTAACACCATTTTTGAGCTCTCCAGCAATAGTTCAAATTAAAGATATTTCAAGGGTTGATTATGTTGGCATAATAACTGGAGGAAAAGGATACAATACTGCTCCATCACTCAAAGTTATTGGAAATGATAAGATAAAGTTATCTGCCGAATTACAAAGTGGAAGTATTGTTGGTGTAAAAGTTGTTGAAAACACTAATGATTTAATCACACCATTAAGAATTGTACCTATAAACAATTCTAATGGATATGAGATTGATGACATCGTAGCAGAAAATGATGGTTCTACAGTTACTTTAGAATTATTAAATGATACTCAATTATATCCATTAATTACAACTGGATATGGAAAAACAGAAACCGTATTCCCATTTGCTGTTGGAGATGAAATCTTTATAGAAAAATGCAGACAACAAGATAAAACAAAAGACAATTTCAACTCAAAAGATTATGGATATAAGTTTTTCACTGTAACTGGAATAAGTTTAGAAAATTTTACAGTAACCTTTAGTATGACTGGAGTGAAAGATACATTAAATTTAAATCAAAATAATCGTGAAGGTAATTATATCAATACTTATGGTTATGGTGTTGTAATCAATAAAAAGGATATGCCCGAATTTGAGATGATTCTTATTGATGATTTGAATTATATTTCTGGGGAAAAAGTTACTGGATTTGATAACTCTGGTAATTCAGTATTTTCTGCAATTGTTATGGAAAATGGTTGGGATAATGATATCAATCAATTGCGATTGGTTGATGCAAAAGGTGAATTGGAAGTTGGAAATAAACTAAGAGGTGAAAAATCATTATTGAATGGTACTGTTGAATTTGCCAATAAGTTCAACTTAAAATCAACACTTGGAGCAACAAGAGATAAAGTCAATGATGCTGGGAATGAAGTTGGTTTTTTAAATAACTATCAACAAAGAATTTCAGACAATTCTTATTATCAAAAGTTTTCATATTCAATTAAGAGTGAAGTATCTTATGATGTATGGAAAGAACCAGTTCGTTCTGTTATTCACCCAGCAGGGTTTAAAGAATTTTCTGATTTAGATATAATTAGTATTGTTCCATCAACTGCAACCAAAAATCTAAAAGTTGGAATTGCAAACTCCACGTTAGATTTAATTATAAATCTTGATGATGTATCGTCATTTTATAGTAGAAATAATCTATCATTAGTCACAGAAGATGAAGAAAGTTTATTTGAAGATGGTTCAATTGAGAGGGTAAATATTGGAGCAGAAGAAGCAAATGTTGCTGGTATTGGTATAACTGGACCCATTTTTGGTGTAGCACTCAAACCTTATACTTTAAGTAAAACAAATAAGGTTTTGGTAATGGACGACATAAGTAGTCAATTTGATGGTTCAAACGAGTACATTTCAATCGGAACAACAACTGCTACATTTGATAGTTTCTATCCATATTATATAAATCTCAATACTGACAATTTAAATGTTGGTGATTATGTGGGATTTTCTGCTCTACTTATCCCAGACAATACCGTTATTACTGAAATTGGTATTGGTAGTGTAAGATTGAATCTTCCACACAGATTAAATCACGGCATTGAAACATCTAGTGTAAAAATTAGAAGAAGACTTGCTGGAAGTTCTGTAGTTGGAAGTAAATCTTTCAGTTTAACTAGTAAGGGAACACCATTATTCTATCGTGAATTTGATAGTTCTAATAGCAATATTGTTAGTATTGATAATGATATCATAAATCTTCCAAATCATAATTTCCAAACGGGACAGAAAATACTATATTCTGGAGTAATTGGAAATATAAACCCAACAGGGGCAGCAACTACATCGGTTGATGATGCATTTGCTTATGGTATAAACAAAAAATTTGATGATACTATCTGGGCTTCATTTGATATGACTACATTTACATTCGACTCAAATTAAAACATAAATAAACAAAAAGGCAGTCTATTAAATAATGGCGAAACTAGGAATATTTACTGGAACCTCACCAAATGATACTACTGGAGATACCTTATCTCAAGGTGCTGTAAAGATTAATAGTAACTTTAATGAAATTTATAATGCAATTGGAGATGGGACAAATATAACAAATAGTCTTTCATCTATTACAGTTGCTGGACTTTCTACATTCACCAATGGACCAATGTTAGTTGGTTCTGGGATACAAACAGGAACCTCAAAACTTCAAATATCTGGAAATACTTTTATCACAGGTTCTGTTGGTGTAGGAACCACAAATCCATCATCAAAACTTCATATTGTTGGTGATGGTAGATTTACTGGTATAGTTACTGCTTCTAGTTTTAGTGGTAATGCTTCTTCTTCTGGTTATGCTACAACAGCAGGTATAGCAACTTACGCTACCAATGCTGGAACTTCAACATCAGTCATTGGTGGTATTGGTTCTATTACACAACTTCGAGTTACTGGAATTTCTACATTCGCAAATGGACCAGTTCTGATAGGTGGTGAAACTTCCACAGGAACATCAGGTCAAGTTTTTCAAGTCACTGGTATCAGTAGTGGTGTTTATATTGGTGGTTCAGTTGGTATTGGAACTACAAATCCAATATCAAAACTTCACGTTGTCGGTAATTTACAAGTTGACGGAACAATTACTGGTAGTTTTTCTGGTACTCTTGAAAATGCAACAACAGCAACTAATGTTATTGGTGGTATTGGTTCCATTACACAACTTCAAGTTGGTCCTGGCATTACAACAGTAGGATTTATTACTGCCACTAGTGCTTATGTTGGAGTTGCAACAGTAGGGATTATTACTGCCACCAATCTTCGAGTTTCTGGCATCACAACAGTAGGTTTTATTACTGCTACTAGTGCTTATATTGGAGTTGCAACAGTAGATTTTATTACTGCTACTAATTCTTATGTTTCTGGTGTTTCCACTTTTTCTGGTAATTCTTATTTTTCCAATTCAATAGGTATAGGAATTACAACTCCAACATCTTCGTTATCTGTAAATGGTTCAACGGTGATTGGAACAGAATTATTAAATATGACTGGTTTATCCAGTACATTCACAACTGTTGGAAGTAATACTTTTACAGTTCCTGCTGGTGTAACAAAGATTTCTGCTGTATTGATTGGTGGTGGTGGAGCAGGTGGTGCCTCTGGTGGTTCTTCTGGTGGAAATGGTGGAGGTGGAGGAGGACTGATATATGTTAACGATTATTCAGTAACTCCAGGACAAACTCTCAATATCACTGTTGGTGCTGGTGGTGTTGCAGTTTCCGAAGGTGCGGGAGGAAATGGTGGAGATAGTTCAATAACAGGGATTGCTACAGCATTTGGAGGAAAAGGTGGTGCATCTGATTATCAAGGATCAGTTGGTGCTGGTGGTTCTGGTTCTGGAGGTCAAGGTGGAGCAACTGGAGGTTCTGGTGGCAGAGCAACATTAAATAGTGGTGCTGGAGGTGGAGGTTCTGGTGGTTATAGTGGCAATGGAGGAACTGGTGGAAATGGAGCAGGTGGTAGTGGAGGTGCAGGATCTGGTGGTGGAGCAGGTGGTGGAGCAGGTGGTGGTGACTCTGGATCTGGTGGTGGTGGAGTTGGTGTATTAGGACAAGGAACTTCTGGATCACTATCAAATGGTGCTGGAAATGCTGGTTCTGGTGGATCAAATGGATTAACTGGAAATACAACTAATGGTGCTGGTGGTGGGATATATGGTGGTGGAGGTGGTGGTGGTGATGGTGGTGCTGGATCTGTTATTGGAGGAAATGGGGCACAAGGTATTGTAAGAATTATATGGTCTCCAAGTTCTAAGTTTTCTAGATTATTCCCAACAAATCAAGTTGGAAACAGTATAAATCAATAAAGGTATTAAAGAAAAATGGCAAACAACACAGGAACATTTTTTAACGTTAATGATAATGATGGCATACCTTTAGTTGGTGTTTCTACTGATGGTAAAGTGATGATCAATCACCTTTATGGAAACTGCTTGATTGGTTCAACATCAGCAACAGGAACAGCATCACAACCACTTCAAGTTACTGGTGGTGCTTATGTTTCTGGTTCTGTTGGTATAGGAACCACAAATCCAACCTCAAAACTATCAATCGTTGGTGATGGCAACTTTACTGGTGTCGTTACTTCTACTGGAGGTTTTGTAGGAAGTCTTACTGGAACAGCAACTACTGCCAATAACGTAAGTTCTACTATTGATATTAATACTTCTGGTATTATAACTGCTTCTAGTTTTACTGGAAATCTTACTGGTACAGCAACTACTGCTAATAACGTAAGTTCTACTATTAACATAAACACTAGTGGGATTATAACTTCTACTGGAGGTTTTGTAGGAAGTCTTACTGGTACAGCAACTACTGCCAATAACGTAAGTTCTGCTATTGATATTAATACTTCCGGTATTATAACTTCTACTGGAGGTTTTGTAGGAAATCTTACTGGTACAGCAACTACTGCTACACATCTTGAAGATGCTGAAAATATAACAACTGGCACAATAGCAAGAGAAAGATTAACTGGAACTTATGATATTAATATTACTGGGTCTGTAGTAAGTTCTGGTCAAGTGCTTGATAATTTGACCACTACTGGACTTTCCACATTTACCAATGGACCAGTATTAGTTGGTTCTGGAATACGAACAGGAACATCAAAACTTCAAGTATCTGGAGATACTTTTATCACAGGAAATATTGGCATTGGAACCACAAATCCAACTGCAAAAGTCCATATAGGTGCTGCAACAACTTCTGACCCAGGCGGTTCTCCATTAAAAATTGGAGCAGGAACTACCATTTTAGCAACACCAGAAGTAGGTGCGATTGAGTATGATGGTTCTTACTTATATCAGACTCCAAACTCTACCTCTGGTAGAGCATATGTTCCTCCTGTTTATTCATTTAGAAGAACTACTGATGGTTCAGCAATTGGTAACGCAATTGCTGATTTCTTTACAACACCAAGTTCATTAAGTTTAGAGGCATCATCGGTCTATAAAATTACTTGCTTCGCATACTTTACAAAAACTACAGCAGGTACTGCAACTTGGACTCATACGTTTTCTTCTGCTCCTACTATATTCACATCATCTCTCACATATTCGCCAGTTACTGGTATTGCAAATGGAACACAGACAAATGTACTTTCATACTCTGGAGGTCAGTCTACTGCTTCGATGGCTCATGCTGCTACTGCATCATTATCTACGGGAGTGAATCATTTTTCAAGATTTGAATTAATTGCTGTAACAAATGCTGCCACTAACTGGAGACTTCGTTTAACTCAAAGTGCTGGTACTGCTACTCCACTTGCTGGTAGTTTTTATACAATAGAAAAAGTAGGTCCATCAACTGGTACATTTGTCGCATAAGTCCTCAATAAATATAAGAATAAAAGAGTAGTTTTCGTAATAATGCGAACAGTTCCAGGGTCAGGTGCAAGTTTTAAACCAGAGTTTGATACTGAGTTTTATTCTGTATCAAAAATTTATGTAATCGATGGTGGGTCTGGATATTCTTCAACTGACCCACCAAAAATTACGATACAAAATACCCAAACACCAGTAGTAGAAGGAGTTTTTTATCCTGTAATTTCTAGTGGTTCTATTCAAAGTGTAAAGGTAATCAGTGGCGGATCTGGGTATTATCCAATAACAGCAGAAAATCAAACAAGAATTGGAATTGGCACAACATCTTTAGTCGAATCACAATTTGTGACTAAAGAATATGGTGCTGGAATTATAATGGGAGTGAGTGGTGGTATTGGAAGTGCAATATTTGAGAATGGATATAATGTAGCAATCAGTACTACAATTACTGGCATATCGACTTTGATACCTTATGCATCAAGTCGAATTTATGGATTTGGAAATCCAATTCCATCTACTACATCTGGAATTGGAACTGGTGCAACATTTGAAGTTTGGATTACTTATGACGGTTCAGTAACTGGAAATCCAATTTCAACATCCATTATTCTCAAAGATGGTGGAAGAGGATATGGAATAGGAAATACAGTTTCAATTGCTGGAACTTATCTCGGAGGAGCAAATCCAACTCACACATTATCATTTAAAGTATCTAAAGTTTCAAGTACAGCAATAGTATCAGCAGCAAATTCAACATATACTGGTGTTGCTGGCACTACAACAGTTGGGGTTGGATCTGGTGCAAAATTTAACATATCAAGAGATTCTTCGGGAAAAATTAGTTCCGTTCAAGTTGCAAATGGAGGAAGATCTTATGCTATTGGAAATCAAACAGATGGGTCTTTGACGGACATTATTAGCATTGCTGGAACATCTATTGGTGGATCTACACCAGCAGATGATTTATATCTTTCTCCAACACTTTTGGGAACAGATCTTTTGCCACAAGTTTTATATATTGATAAATTAAATGATAATCAATTTAAAGTATCTGGGTTATCAACTTCTTCTAATTTAAATATTGATAATTATGGAATTGGAACTCATTCATTCACTTATCCTGAACCAAATTCAAGTGCGTTAATTACCATTGACAATATCATCCAATCACCACTATACAGAAGAGGCACTACCTTATATCCAGCAGCATCAATTGGAATTGGGAATACAATATATTTGAGATCTGGCATTTCATCATTATCATCTTTGGATGTTTTAATGGTGGATTTGGAATTGATGAAAGTGAGATCGGTTGGTATTGGTTCAACCAATAGTGTTATAGTGAATCGTGGATATTATGGAACAACAGCAGCAGGTCATACTGTTGGGGCAGCAGTTACTGTGATGAGAGGTGATTTTAATATAGTCAAGGATACAATTTATTTTACTGATCCTCCATACGGAAAAATAGGTCAAGAAAGCATACAAGTAAACTCATCATTTCAAGGAAGATTTTTCTCAAGAAGATTTGAACCAGGAAATACATCAGATAAAAATTTAATTATCGATGACATTTCTAAAGATTTTACTGGAAAGGCAGAAACAGTAGGAATTAGAACAGGAACTCTTAGTTCTTCAAGTAAAAATACAATAAGTGGAATTATTACATCTTCTTTAAGTTTAGGTGATGTTCTAAATTTAGAATATACAGAAAATGAATATATTGTAAGAAATACAGTTATTCAATCTATAGGTGTTGGGTCAATTACTATTGCTCCAAATCATAATGTAAATACTGGAATTGCCACAACAACATTCAATATTACAAGATTAAATTATGTGTTGAAATCAAATGGGGAAAATATATCTGGATTATATTCTGATACTAATAGCAGTTCAAATATAAACAATAATCCATTTATTCTATTGAATAATGTTTCTCAGATATCAGATAGTGATTTTATTATCGATACAGAAGGAAATAACACTATTAAGTTTATAAGTGGTGTTCCAAATGCTGGAAAAATTGTTAGAGTTGCGATTACGACTGGATATGGTTACCAGCCCCTCGTAGGTGCCTCTGCAACAGTTTCTGTATCTGCTGCTGGCACAATATCAAATATTTACTTAACTGGTGCTGGAGGTGGTTATAGAATTGCTCCAGTAATTAGTGTTGCTTCTACAATTGGTAATGGTGCTACAATTACTGCTTCAATTGGTTCTGGTGGAACAATAACTTCACTAACTATAGTAAATGCAGGAACTGGATATACAACTACAGCAAAACCATCAATCAACATACCAATTCCTCCAAATTATAGCAATCTTGGTGTTGCTTATACTGGTGGTTCTAGTGGTGTCGGTGAAGGAGCAAAGGTTTCTGTGATCGTAAGTAATGGTTCTAGTATTACTGGATTTAATATAGATGATCCTGGATATGGTTACAAAGTTGGGGAAGTATTAACAGTTGTTGGTATTACCACAAACCCATCGGTTGGAGTGGGATTTAGTGAATTTAGAATGACAGTATTGGAAACATTCACAGATAAATTTGGTGGGTTTTATCCAGGACAATTTGTTAGAATCAACAGTCTTGCGCCATTTTTTACTGGAAAAAAACGCAAATTCTTATTAACTGTCACAACTCTTGGCATAACAGATACATTTTCAGTAAGAGCAATTCCAGGTTCAGATCTAAACACAAGCAATAACTTTTTTGTTTTTATAAATGACATTTTACAAAAACCAGATGAATCTTATAAAATAATTGGTTCACAAATAATTTTCAATGAAGCACCAAAGGCAAATTCAAAATGTTTGATTTTATATTATAGAGGATCAGATTTGGATGTAGAACAGGTAGATCCACCAAAAACAATAAAAGAAGGTGATTCCATTCAAATTGGAGAAAACATATTAGATCCATATGACAGAGAACAATTTGAACGTGTGGTGAAGAAAATTGTTTCTTTTGACACAGTTGATACATTTCCTTATGATAGTCTTGGTATTAACACTAATCCCAAAAAAGCAAGACCTCTCAATTGGACTAAACAAACAAGAGATAGAATTATTAATGGTGTTTTATATTCAAAAGGAAGACCAGATTTAAAATCGAGAAATACACCAACAACAAGAATTATTAAATCGATTGAGAAAAATGATACTACAATATATGTAAATAATGCTTTTCCATTATTTGTGGAAGATATTGGAAGAGGATTAACAGAAGAATTAAGAGACATTATTGTTCTTGATAATAAGACAGTCGATCCAGCATCTGGAACTGCTGTTGTTTCTGCCGCATCGACTATTTCAAATATTACAATTACAAATTCTGGTTCGGGATATCAAATTGCAAATCCAACAGTTGCAATTTCTTCGGCATTCATAACAAGAAAAGATCCAATTTATAATTGGAAAGGAACTTCTGGAATAACTACAAATTACGAAATAAAATCAATTACTTATGGAAATATTTTTGTTGGTGTTGGAACAAGTAGTCTTTTAGTTAAGAGTGTAGATGGAATATCTTGGTCCAATAGTAGTATTGGGTATGGAAACACAATTTCATTCAATTCTGTCGCATTTGCCGGAACAAATACTTATGTTGCCGTAGGACAAACTGGGAAAATCATAACAGCAACAACAACAGGAATTGGAACTGGAGTATCTTCTTGGATTGAATGTAAGTTATTTAACAGTACTATTAATTTTGTTGGTGTTCCAGATATTCAAGATAGTACATATAATGGTGAATTCAAAGACATTTCTTATTCTTCATCTAAAAATACTTTTGTTGTTGTTGGTAAAATTTCCAATTACAATCAAAAATCTCCAATTTTCACTGCTGTTGGGATTGGGACTACTCAATTCTTCGAACAAAACAAAACAAATATAAAAAATCTAAATTCAATTGCAAATAATAATAGTACTTTTGTTGCAGTTGGTGATGATGGAACAATTTATTATTCCTCCAATTTGGAAGTTTGGTCCATTATTGGAGATTCATCAAAACCAACTACGCAAAATTTAAATAAAGTCATATGGGATGGAACAAAATTTATTGCAGTAGGAAATAATGGGTCAGTAATAACTTCATTAAGTGGTAATGCCTGGTCTTCGCAAACTAATATAAATATTACAAATAATTTAACAAATATAAACTATTATGATGGTGTTTATGTTGTGTTAGATGATAATGGGAATTTGTATTATTCATTAGACCTTTCAACTTGGGAAAAAAGATCAACAAACCAATCAAATGCAATTAGAGATTTAATTTTTGTTCCATCATTAAGTTATGAGGGAAGATATGTTGTAGTTGGATCTGGCACAACGATTATGTATGCAGAACCAATGTATAATAGAGCAACAGCAACGTCTTCGTCCACAAACGGTATTGTGACTTCGGTGTCAATCACAAATGGCGGATTTGGTTACTCCCAAACAAACGTTCCTCCTGTTATTTTTGATACTACAAAATCAAATAGAGAAAAGGTATATTCAATAAAAGCAAAAGGTGATTTTGGAACAATAACTGGCATCAATACTATAGGAATTGGTTTATCCTCTTTGGAATTTAAATTACAATCAGAAACTTATGATAATACCAATCTTGGTATTGGATATTCATCACTTGATAAGTTTGGTGTATCATATAGTCAATTGGAAACTGGAGATTATTTTGTAATTTTTGACAGCAATGTGACTTCTGGATATGCTTTAACCGGAATAACAACCACTACTGGAATTAGAGTTGGAACAGCAACTTCATTCATTGATGGTCTGTATAGAGTAGAAAATATTATTTCAAATCCATCATCTGGAATAGTGACCGTGAGATGTGATTTTGTTTCTGTTCCCAATGGTGTAGATAAAGCAATAAATCTTGGAATTAATACGACTGGATTTTATGGAAGATATACTTGGAGTAAAATATATGATTATCAAAATAGAGCAAGAGAAAATCCAAAAGACTTTGTTGTAAATACGAATGATGGACTGACTGGATTATCTACAGCAGCAGAAGTTTATAGAACTCGTGGTTTGATTTAGTAATAAATAGAAAAAAAGTATACGATTAAAATGTCTGCAATTATATCAGATCAATTTAGGATAATGAATGCTGAGACTTTCACAAAAAGTCTTATTGGTGTTGGAGATACGGCAAATACTTATTATACTTTTATAGGACAACCAAATGCTTTGAATTCTCAAGCAAATGGATCAGCATCTTGGGGGGAGGGATTACCTCCATTGGATGGGTTTAAAGAAGAATGCGAAATAAAAGAGACTATTATTTCTATGAAAAAAGTCACTAGAAGTGACGTGAGAAGAATGGTAAGAAAAAAAACTTGGGAAAGTAATTTTACCTATGAAATGTATAGACATGACTATACAGTTTATAATTTATCCCCAATTACAAACTCTACATCATTATATGATGCAAATTATTATGTAATTAACGATGATTTGAGAGTTTATATTTGCCTACAAAATGGTACAGATCCAGAAAATCCAAAAGGAAAACCGTCAGTAGATAAACCAGATTTTGTAGATTTGGAACCAAGACCTGCGGGAACAAGTGGTGACGGATATATTTGGAAATATCTGTATACGATCAAACCATCTGAAATTGTAAAATTTGATTCCATTGAATTTATTCCAGTTCCAGAAGACTGGGGAACAGTCGGTGAAAGTATTTCAATCAAAAATAATGCCATCAATGGGAAAGTACAAATTTTAACTATAAAAACTAGAGGTTCTGGATATGCTCCAATTTCAAAAACATTTGTAAATATTCCAATTCTTGGTGATGGCACTGGAGGAAAAGCAACTGTTATAGTTGATTCTTTTGGGAAAGTTTCAGATGCTTATGTTACTGATGGTGGAATTGGATATACCAAAGGAATTATTCAATTTGAACCAGGGGCACCAGGAATTCCAGATGAATTAGTAAATACTGGAACAATTGCTAGTTTTGATGTAATTATTCCCCCCAAAGGAGGTCATGGTTATGATATCTACAGAGAACTTGGTGCTTATAGAGTTTTAGTTTATTCTCGTTATAATACCGATGAAACAAATCCTGATACTATTATTGGAAATGATTTTGCTAGAATCGGAATTATCAAAAATCCAACAAAAATAACGAGTGATGTTGAACCATTAGATGCAGCAGAAGTAAGTGCTCTGAAAGCATTAAAATTAACTGGTGTTGCTACCACATTAACAACTTATGCAGTTGATTCTACAATCACTCAAACAGTTAGTAGTGGCACTGTTGCAATTGGTTTTGTTGCTTCGTGGAACAATATAACAGGTGTCTTGAAATATTATCAACCAGTTGGACTAGCAACAGTTGGGGTTGGATATAAAATTAATGATTTTAGTTCTACTGGTTCATCTTTGGTAATAAATGGTGCTGCTTCTGGAACACCACTAAGTATTGATACTTCTTTTACTGGCATTAGTACCGTAATAAATAATAGGACATATCAACTGGGAAGCAACTTTGTTGCTGGTATTGCGTCTGCAGAATACAATAAAAAGTCTGGTGAAATCATTTATATTGACAACAGACCACCAATACCAAGATCAGCAAGTCAAAAAGAAGATATCAAAATCGTTTTGGAGTTCTAAAGAAAAATGCCACAGAATACTAACCTAAACGTATCTCCATATTTTGATGATTTTGATGCGACAAAAGGGTATCAAAGAGTTTTATTTAAACCAGGAACCCCAATTCAAGCAAGGGAATTAACAACTCTTCAATCAATTTTACAAAATCAAGTTGAAAAGTTTGGGAAACATTTCTTCAAAGAAGGTTCTATGGTTATTCCGGGTCAAATTGGTTATGACTCGGAATATAGTTGCGTACAAATTGATGACGCACATTTGGGAATTCCAGTATCATCATACATTGATAAGTTTATAGGTAAAAGTATAAAAGGGGAAACAAGTGGTGTTACTGCGGTAGTAGAAAATTATATTACAAATACAGTATCAGAAAAAAATAACTACACACTATATGTAAAGTATAAGAGTTCTAGTGATACAAATTTTACAAATAAAACTTTTGTTGATGGTGAAAATTTAATTTCATTGGAAAATGTGGATTACACATTATCTTCAATTAGAGCAAATACATCTTTTGCGACTTCGATTATTTCTGGTTCTATTGGTAAAGGGTCTGCAGCAAAAATTGAAGAAGGTGTGTATTTTGTTCGTGGATTCTTCATTACTGTTCCAAAACAAGTAGTAATTTTAGACCAATACACAAATACTCCAACATATCGTGTTGGTCTTTTGATTGACGAAGAGATTGCAGTAGCATCAAATAATTATAATGATTTGTTTGATAATGCTCAAGGATTTTCAAATTATGCTGCTCCAGGTGCTGATAGATTAAAAATTTCTACAACTTTAATCAAAAAAGAAATTGATGATTTTAACGATCAGGATTTCGTAGAATTGTTACGAGTAGAAAATGGTGGATTAACAAAGTTTGTAGATAGAACTGATTATAATTTAATTAGAGATGAATTAGCAAGAAGAACTTATGACGAATCTGGTGATTATTATGTAAGACCCTTTGATATTAATGTAAAGGAATCGTTAAATGACAGAATTGGAAATAATGGAGTTTATTATTCAAGCCAAAAAACTAAGCAAGGAAATAATCCATCAAAAGACCTTGCTTGCATTTCAATAAGTCCAGGAAAAGCATACGTCCGTGGATATGAAATTGAAACGATTAGTAATACTATTGTAGATATAGAAAAACCAAGAACAACAGAACGAGCAGAGAATGCATCAATTCCATTTAATGTTGGAAGACAGATTCTATTAAATAATGTCTTTGGTTCTATTGCAGTTGGATTAACAACACAAGTAAGTCTTTATGATACCAGAACAGCAACACCAGGATCTTTATCTGGAACAAAGATTGGAGTTGCTAGACTTTATGATTTAAAATTAAAAAATGCAGCATATTCAAATGCTTCAACTCAATTTGAAAGTTCTCTTTATGATATTCAAACATATACAGTATTGACAATTAACACTGCATTGACACAAACTGCTCCAGCATATATTGAAGGAAAAAATAGTGGTGCTAAAGGATATTTGGTTAGCAATGCATCATCTACCACTTTAACATTATATCAAGTTTCTGGGTCATTTATAGCAAATGAGCAAATTAAAATTAATGGTTTAGACATTTCTCGCACAATCACATCAGTAAAAGATTATTCTTTATCTGATGTTCATCAAATATACTCTCCTGGATTTACTGCTGACCCAATTTTATCAAAAAATTTATCAGTTGCAGAACCAGGAACTCAATTTACTATTACTGGTAATAGTGGTGGAATTTCTACAGTAACAACTTCAAATCAAAACTTTTATGTTGGAGTTAATGTAGGTGATATTGTATCATACACAAAACAAGGGGAAAGTGTACCTACTTACAATAGAGTTTCTGCTGTTAGTGGATCCTCAAGATCTTTAACTATTGTAGCAACGACTTCTGTTTCCGGTGTTTGTTCTGGTGCTCTTCCAGGTTCAACTATTACTGTAAATGACTTCAAAGTATCATCTTTGGACGTTTTAAATACACAAAATGCCTTTTTATACGCACGTTTAAATAATTCAAAAGTTTCAAATTTAGATTTAACTGGTTCTGATGTAGTATTCAAAAAATCTTACACTATTACTGCTGGTGAATTTAGTGATGGTGCCTGGAGTGCGACATTAGAAACAGACACTTCTTTAACGTTTGAACCATTTGATGAGGAAGATTATAATTTAACTTTTGCCGATGGAACTGTAGCAGTATTAGATAACCAAAAATTAGTTCCAAGTGGAAGAACCATATCTATTCAAAATATTACTGTAAATTCAGGTGCAGCAATATTAACTGCTACTCTCAAAAAAGTAAACACAAAAACTCGCAAAAAGATATACAATAGATGCTCTAGTCTAACAATCAACAAAACTTCTTCTGGTGTTTCCACATCCACAAGTGGTTTAACTATCAGCACTGTTTATGGATTAAGAGTTGAAGATGATGAGATTTCATTAAATGTTCCAGATGTAGAATCAGTTATTGGAATTTTTGAATCATCTTCATCTTCAACTCCAACATTACCATCAATTACATTAATTGGATTAAATTCAAATATTTTAAATTCAATTAAAGGTGAAAGAATAATTGGTAAAGACACTGGAGCAGTTGCAAGTTTAGCATCAAATGATGGAACAAATGAAGTAAAATTTGTTTATTTGAATGAAAATATTTTTTCTGTTGGTGAAAAAGTTACATTTGAGGAATCTCAAATTTCTGGAACTGTTGACTCAATTCAAGTTGGTGATAAAAATATTAGAACTAACTTTATTTTGGATGAAGGACAAAGATCAGAATACCTTGATTTTTCTAGAATTATCAGAAAACCGCAAATTGCTGCACCAACCAAGCAGATAACAATTATTTACAATAATTATACAATAGATTCATCTGATGTTGGTGATTTTGTTGGAGTAAATTCTTACGATAAAGATAGATATGGAGATGACATATCATCAGTTGACGGAATATCTTTAAGTGATGTTATTGATTTAAGACCAAGAGTTGCTCCTTATTCTGGCACAAAATCACCATTTGAGTACGAATCTAGAATATTTACTGGAGAAAATTCATCTAGAAATATTTTTGCACAACAAAAAGCATTAAATCTATCTTATGAGTATTATCTACCAAGAATTGATAGATTATTTTTAACAAAAGAAGGATCATTTATCGTAAATAAAGGTGTACCATCACTTCAACCAAAACTTCCAAATAGTTTAGATTCTTGTCTGGAAATAGCAACAATTCGTTTACCTGCTTATTTGAATAGGGCAGAAAATGCATCAACATCTTTGGTACAACACAAACGATATACAATGAAAGATATTTCCAGATTGGAAAATAGACTTTCAAATGTTGAATATTATACATCATTGTCTTTATTGGAAACAGATACTCAAAATTTAACAATAAGAGATGCTACAACAAAATTAGATAGATTTAAATGTGGTTTCTTTGTTGATAATTTTAGATCTTATAATGGAGGAGAAATAAGAAATCGTGATTATAAAGCAAGTGTCGATGATGCAAATGGATTATTAAGACCAACCCATTACACAACTTCTATAGATTTGCTTTTAGGATCTGAAGCAGTTATTGGAATTGGCCAGACATCAAATCCAGATGCTGATTTACGTTTTGTTAGTGATTTAGGTTCTCCAAATATAAAAAGAGTTGGAGATATTGTATGTTTGAATTATTCTGAGGTTGAATATGTAAAAAATCAGTTTGCCACAAGAAGTGAAAATGTAAATCCATTTAATGTGATAAACTGGATTGGATCAATTCAATTAAATCCATCAAGTGATACTTGGATTGAAACAAGAAAAACAGAAAGAACTTATGACATTGAAGGCAGTTATGATGCGTCAATGGCACTTGCCAATGCCGATAGTAATACTGGTCTTTCTCCAATTGATTGGAACTCTTGGGAAACCACTTGGACTGGTTCAAATGTTTCTAGTTCATCTTCTGGTCCAGTATTTACTGGAAGTTCTACTGAATCATTTACCATCGATCCTGGTGGTGGAAGAAGATTGGTAACTGATGTTACAGTAACACAAAATAATTTTCAAACTACAACAAATACTACAGTAACTACAACAACAAATCAATCTAGACAAGGAATTCAATTAGGTGTTACTGAAAGATTTGATTCCACAAATCTTGGAGATAAAATTATTTCTAGAGAAATCATAACAACGATGAGATCTAGGAACATTGAAATTATTTCCAAAAGATTAAAACCATCATCAAGAGTTTATGCATTTTTTGATAATGTTGATATGACTTCATATGTTGTACCAAAATTGATTGAAGTTTCAATGTCTAGTGGAACTTTTGTTAGTGGAGAAACAATAGTTGGAAGTTTGGGTTCAAAAACTATTAGATTTAGACTTGCAACACAAAATCACAAATATGGTCCATATAATTCACCAACAGAAACATTTTTATTAAATCCATATTTACTAGAAAATTCTTTATCTAGTTCATACTCATCAACAACTACGATATTAAATGTTGATACTGCAAGTTTAGAAATGCAGGCATCATCTGGTTTTTATGGTAGTATTGCAAAAAGTATGCAATTGGTTGGACAAACTAGTGGAGCAATTGCAAAAATCTCTGATGTTAGATTGATAGCAGATGAATCTGGAGTTTTCATTGGTTCGTTGTTTATTCCCGACCCAACAATTCCATCAACTCCATCATTTAGAACTGGAACAAAGACTTTTGTTTTAACCTCAAGTTCAACAAATTCTACAGTAGTTACTTCAGATGAAACTACAGCAGAAGTCAATTTCACTTCTGCTGGAACTTTAGACAATGTTGAAAATTCTACACTTAGGATCAGAAATGCAAATGTCGAAAGAATTCCACGCACAGATTCACGAACACTTGTCAATTCTGTCACATCAACATCTACTGCAAATACTGCTGATACTTCAACATCACAATCAACTAGATGGGTTGATCCTTTAGCACAATCATTTGAAGTTGCTGATACTAATGGAGTTTATATTACAAAATGTGATATTTTCTTCAAAACAAAAGACACCAAAGGAATTCCAGTAACACTTCAAATCAGAACGATGCAATCTGGTCTTCCAACACAAACATTTTTACCATTTTCAGAAGTAACATTAGATCCAAAAGATGTTAAAGCATCTGAAGATGGTACTGTTGCAACTACTTTTACTTTCCCTTCTCCAGTTTATTTGGAAAAAGTTGGTTCTGGATATTCTATTGTATTAATCTCGTCTTCCGATTCGTATAATGTATGGATTTCAAGAATGGGAGAACCAGACATATCAACTGCAAATAAACCAGATTCTCAAAAAATTATTGTTTCCAAACAACCGACTCTTGGTGCATTATTTAAATCACAAAATGGATCAACTTGGACTGCATCTGATTTGGAAGATTTGAAGTTTACCTTATACAGGGCAGATTTTGTAACTTCGCCAGCATCATTTAGATTCTATAATCCAGATCTATCTATTGGCAATAATCAAGTTGCAACATTGAGAAAAAATCCACTAAATGCGTATTCAAATTCGGCATTAATTGGTTTAGGTAAGAGTCTATCTACTTCGGAACAAACCTCATTAGTTGTCGGAAATACAATTAGTCAAACAACCAATACCAATTTTACTTCAAATCTTAAATCTCTTGTTGGTGCAGTTGGAATTGGTTCAACCTTAACATTAACAAATGTTGGTTCTGGGTTTACAAGTGGGGCAACAGTATATTCAAATATAAGTTTGATATCATTAACAGGATTCGGACAAAATGCAAAAGTCAATCTTTCAGTTTCCTCTGGTGTAGCAGTCGCTGCAACTATTACTGATGGTGGTTCTGGATATGCTCCTGGTGATACATTAACAGTAAGTTCTACTGATACTAATAATCTTGGAAAAAATCTCATCTTAACCATTCCAAACAATGTTGGAATTATTTCAGCAGTCAATTCTATTATTGTTGATAATATTCAAGGAAAATTAGACACATCGGGAACAAAAACAATTACCAATAATGGTTCTTCTATAGCAGGAGCAACTGTAACTAGTACTGTTAATATTTCTGATGGATTGCACTTTAAAGTCAATCACCAAAATCACGGAATGTATTCACCAATCAATCAAGTTACTTTGAGTGGAATCGAATCTGATATTGCTCCTGTAAAACTAACTGCTGACTATTCTTCTACTTCTACTAGTGATATTACATTAAATTCAATCGGTACTTTAGAAACCTTCGAAAACATTGCTGTTGATTCAAATAATCCAGGTTATATTGTTATTGATAATGAAATTATAAAGTATACAGGAACTTCTGGAAATACTTTAACTGGTATTAGTGGTGGAAGAGGAATTGACAATACAGTTGCGACATTACACTTGACAAACGCATCCGTATTTAAATACGAATTCAATGGAGTTTCACTCAGAAGAATCAACAAAACTCATAAATTTACAGATGTTGATTTAACAAAATATCCAATTGAACTTGATTCTTACCACGTAAAAATAGATCAATCGACACCAGGAACCAATAGAAGCACTGGAAATACTAATTCATATCCAGAGTTATTCTTCAAACAATCTAAATCTGGTGGAACATATTCGTCAACCCCAATTGTTGGGTCTTTTAATGGACCAAAAGCAACACAAAATATCACATTTAATAGTATTAGACCAAATATACAAACATTATTACCAGAAACAACATCAGTTGGAGCAAAAATCAGAACAACAACTGGAACAAGTGTGAATGGAACTGAAATTTCATTCACGGATAGAGGATTTGAAGATATATCTTTAAATTCTACCAATCAACTAAGTGAAACTTCTGCGATTTATTCTAAAGTAAATGAACTTTCAAATTTAACCACTTTACCCGGAAATAGATCATTCACTATGGAACTTCTATTGTCAACAGGTGATAGAAAAGTATCTCCAATGATTGATTTGCATAGAGTAAACATAATCACAACAATGAATAGGATTAATAATCCTGTTTCTGATTTTGCTTTAGATCCAAAAGTAAATCAATTGAGTGGTGACCCAAATGCAGCAATTTATGTTTCAAAAATTGTAAAGTTACAAAAATCAGCAGATAGTTTGAAAGTTCTCTTTGATGCTTATAGACACTCATCAAATGATATTAGAGTTATGTATAGATTGCTTAGAAATGATACTCCAGATTCACAACAATTATATGAATTTTTCCCAGGATATGACAATCTTGATGAGAATGGAAACGTAATCGATTCTTCAAAAAATAATGGAAAATCTGATAGATTCGTTCAAGCATCAAATACTTTAGGTGATTTTGGTAATTATGAATTTACTGGTAAAAATATAACTCCATTCAATGGATTCCAAATTAAAATTATTATGACTGGAACAAATCAATCATATGTTCCACTTATTAGAGACTTAAGAGCAATTGCATCAATATGATACCAGTAGAAGGACACAAAGGATTGTATCGTGATGAAAAATCAAATGCAATCGTAAATTGCAATGATTATGAATACCAAGAATATTTGAGAGTCAAAAACTCATCATTAGAGGAAAAAAATGAAATTGAAAATTTAAAAACCGAATTGACTGAGATAAAATCGTTACTTGCAAAACTCTTAGAAAACAAAACCTAAATATATTAGGAAAGATTTTATCTAGTTATCATAATGGCAATATATGTAGCTAATATAACAATTCCAGGGGGTGCTGATTTTAATCAGACATTTTTTCTTGAATCAGTAGCAAATACTCCATTGGATTTGACTGGATATACTGGTTATGCAAAATTAAAAAAATCACCAGCATCATTAAATACTTCTGCTGTTTTTACAGTTTCTTTCCCCAATAGACCTGACGGAAGAGTTAAAATTTCTTTAGGTTCAACTATCACATCAACATTGAGACCAGGAAGATATTGTTATGACATACTATTAGATAGTGGAACAGCAAAGACAAGAGTTGTTGAAGGAAGTGCTTTAGTTACTGCTGGAATTACCACCGCATAAAAACAATGTCAGACATTAGAGTAAGAACTAATTCAGACAATTTAATAAAAGTAAGACTTGGTGCTGATAACGCAAACAGGGTAGTTTCTGCTGTTGCAAATTTAAAAATGAATCTTACCGATTTAAATGATGTCAATACAACTACAGCAATTCCAAACAATTCAGTACTTGTATACAATTCATCAACAGAACAATGGAATCCATATCCATTCATTGATGGTGGCACATATTGATAAATAATTAGAGTCTAAAATTAAATAATGTCTCAACCATCAAGTCGTCAAGGATTAATTGATTACTGTTTGCGAAAACTTGGATATCCTGTTCTAGAAATTAACGTCGATGACGACCAAATTGACGATTTGGTAGATGATGCTATTCAATTTTTTAATGAAAGACATTATGATGGTGCGGCAAGAGTATATTTAAAACACAAACTTCTACCTGATGAAAAAACTATAGTAAGAACAGGTATCACAAGTTCAACTGCAAATTCTTCTGTTGGAATAACAACGGTCAATTATCAAGAAACAAATAATTTTATTCAACTTCCAGATACAATTATTGGAGTGAATAACGTATTTAAATCAGATGCAAATACAATATCATCTGGTTTGTTTAATATCAAATATCAAATATTTTTGAATGATTTGTATTATTATGGTGCTCTCGATTTGCTAAATTATGCAATGGTAAAAACACATTTGGAAGATATTAGCAGACTAATAACTCCAGATGTTCAATTGAGATTTAATAAAAAACAACATAGGTTGTATTTGGATATAGACTGGGCAATGGTAAATGAAAATAGTTATATTATTGTCGATTGTATTCGAATTGTAGACCCATCAGACTTTTCTGCTGTATATAATGATTGGTGGTTGAAAAGATATTTGACTGCAATCATAAAAAGACAATGGGGTCAAAATTTAATTAAATTTAATGGAGTTCAACTTCCTGGTGGAATTACGATGAATGGTGAAAGAATATTAAATGATGCGATTAGAGAAATTGAAGAACTTGAGACAGAACTTAAGACTGATTATGAATTACCCCCAATGGATATGATAGGATAATGGCACCACTAAATCCCTATTTTCTGGGAGGTTCTTCCAGTGAGCAAAGACTTGTTCAAGATTTAATCAACGAACAACTGAAAATGTATGGGCAAGATGTTGTGTATATGCCCAGACAATTGATTAATGAAAAAACTATTATCAAAGAAGTTTTAGTATCAAAATTTGATGATAGTTTTAGAATTGAAGCATATATTTCAAATTTCAATGGATTTGGAGGACAAGGAGATATTTTATCAAAATTTGGAGTAAAGACAAGTGATGAACTAACTCTTATCATTTCAAAAGAAAGATATGAAGATTTTATAACTCCATTTTTATTGGATGACCCAGATATCAAAGTTGCAACAAGACCACAAGAAGGAGATTTGATTTATCTTCCAATTGATAATGGTCTTTTTGAAATTAAGTACGTTGAAGGTAAAGTTCCATTTTATCAATTAAACAATCTATATGTTTATGAATTGAGATGTGAAATCTTTAGATACGAAGATGAACTTATTGATACCAGTATTGATGAAGTTGATAGGTCAGTTCAGGATTTTGGTTATATTCAAACCATTACTATGGTTAAAGATACTGCAACTACAGCAACTGCTACGGTTTCAATTGCTTCTACACAAAACAATTCAGTTCAATATATTGATTTAATTAATGATGGAACTGGTTATCTATCTACACCAACAATTCAAATTACAAAAGCACCAGAAGGTGGAATAGATGCAACAGCAGTTGCTATTATGACCAGCAAAACAGGAAGAACGGGAAATTCTATTGATAGAATTCTTATAGTTAATCCTGGCATTGGTTATACACAAATACCATCAGTTACAATTGTCGGTCAATCTGGTTCTGGTGCAATTGCAACTGCTGTTCTTGCATCTAGAACTTTAGGTATTGTAACTATTACTTCTGGTGGAAGTCAATATTCATCTGCTCCTGTTGTTTCAATATCTACTGCTCCTGCTGGTGGAGTAAATGCAACAGCAGAAGCAGTCCTAACAGTCACTGGAATTGTAACGGCAATTCGTTACACCAATGCTGGTGCTGGATATACGGTTTCCCCAACAATTACACTTACAAGTCCTATTGGAATTTCTACTGGTGACTTTGAGTTTAATGAATCGGTTAGAGGTGTTTCTACTGGAACTACTGGATACGTAAAAGATTGGGATGCGGATACTAGAGTACTTAAAGTTTCAATAGTTGGCGGAAACTTTGCTAATGGTGAATTGATAGTTGGTGCAGCAGCAACACATAAAGTATATTCAATCAATACATTTGATGAGTATGACCCTTATGCGGAAAATATTCAAATTGAAGATGAAGCAGATGATATACTTGACTTTTCGCAAAAGAATCCTTTTGGTAATTACTAAATAATTAATAAACTCTATTGTTATGTTAGGAACTTATAGTTACAATGAAATAATCAGGAAAACCATTATTGCTTTTGGTACACTTTTTAATGAAGTGTACATCAAGCACGAAGAGCAGGATGGTACTGATTATAGTTTTATGAAAGTTCCTATTGCTTATGGACCAATTCAAAAGTTTTTAGCAAGAGTAGAACAAAAACCAGATTTGAGGAAAAGAGTTGCAATGACTCTTCCTCGAATGTCTTTTGAGATGACGAGTTTAAAATATGATAGTAGCAGAAAAGTTTCTGCTATGCAGACGTTTAAGGCAATAAAAACTACTGATAGAACAGAACAAATTAAAGTTTTTATGCCGGTTCCTTATAATATTGGATTTCAACTTAGCATTATGACTAAGTTGAATGATGATATGCTTCAAATTGTAGAACAAATTCTTCCAGCATTTCAACCAAATTTTACATTAACAATCAATTTAATCTCATCAATAGGTGAGAAGAAAGATGTTCCTGTAGTCCTGGAGGGAATTAGTATGGAAGATAATTATGAAGGTAATTATACAGAAAGAAGAGCTTTAGTATATACGTTAAACTTTACAGCAAAGACGTATCTGTTTGGTCCAATTGCTGATAGCACTGATGGATTAATCAAAAAAGTTCAAGTGGATTATTATACAGATACTAATACTAAGAATGCGTCAAGACAATTGAGATATACTGCTACACCAAGAGCAATTAAGGACTATGATAATGATAATACAACAACACTCACTCAAGACATTGATGATAAAGTAACTGCGTTTGATGTTTCGAGTGCTGTATCACTGGTTAATAATTCTTATATTATGATTGGCAATGAAGAAATGTATATTAAGAATATTTCCGGAAATACATTAAGTGTATTGAGAGGACAAGACAATACCACGATTACATCTCACACTGAAGGTGATTCAATTGATGCAATCACAACAGCAGATAATGAATTAGTTGAAATGGACGATGATTTTGGATTTAGTGAATCTCGTTTTGATTTTGGTGATGGTAAAATTTATAGCACAACAAAGGGGATTGATGTATCATTATGAAAAGTAAATTCGAAAATATAGACGAAGCACTAGAAATAGAAGCAACTTCTGTATCAAAAGAAATTGTAAAAAAATCAAAAGAAGCAATAGCAAGACCAATCTCTGGAGAAGAAAGTGATAAGGATTATGAATACACACGAGGAAATTTGTATTCATTGATTGAAAAGGGCCAAGAAGCAATTGATAGTATTATGGATTTAGCACAACAAAGTGATAGTCCAAGAGCATATGAAGTTGCAGGTCAATTAATTAAAAATGTTGGTGATGTGACTGATAAGTTAATTGATTTGCAGCATAAAATGAAGAAACTTAAAGAGGAAGATACTAGAGGACCTTCTACTGTCAATAATTCTGTTTTTATTGGTTCAACAGCAGACCTTCAAAAATTATTGAAGCAAGGTCTAATGGACTCTAAATAATTAAAAAATTTCTAATGAAAACTTTTCAGGAATTTATTTTAGAGGCAAGTTGCAATAAAACTCCAAAAGGAATGGATTGCCCATCACACGGAAGTGCAGAGTGCCCTAAAGTAAAATCACACAAAACGGTTAAAGCAATTGCAGCAAAGCATCGTTTGGATGTTTCTTTTATTGCAAATCAACTTAAGATGGGAATTCCCATCGAACACGAGCACACAAAAAACAAAACACTAGCAACTGACATTGCACTTCAACATCTTGAAGAAATTCCAGATTATTACACTCGTCTCAAAAAAATGGAAGCAAGTGCGAAAAAAGAACACAAGAAATTCAAAGACGTAAAGGAAACAGTTACGATTGAAGACGCAAATGGAAATACATTTTTGGAAATTATTGATTTAATTAAACCAGAAAGAATGAAAGGTATTAGTGAGGGAAGAAAATCGGGAGATTATTCACTACACGATTGGTTTTCAAAAAGCAGATCAAGTGATGGGAAACCGGGATGGGTTCAACTAGGAGGCAAATACGCAGGAAAACCTTGTGCGAAGCAACCAGGACAAACCACTAAACCAAAGTGTGGTTCATCAAAAATGGCTGCAAATATGTCCGATGATGAAGAGGATGCAGCAGCAAGAAGAAAAAGAAAAGAAGACCCAAATCCAGATAGGTCAGGACAAGCAAAAAATGTTGCGACTGAGGAATTTGTAAGCGAAGATGCCTGTAAAGAAAAAGTAAAATCTCGTTATAAAATTTGGCCTAGTGCTTATGCTTCTGGGGCACTTGTCAAATGTCGTAAAGTTGGTGCTAAAAATTGGGGCAATAAAAGTAAAGATGTAAAAGAAGGGTATACACGCATACAGTCTCGTGGTTCTACTTATAGTATCGTGTTAAATTGGAGAGGAAAATATCTTTCAGTTCAAATGTTTTTCCCACAATTTGCTAGACCACCAAAAGATCAGGTTACTTATGAAGTGAGGAAGATATATCCT
>Ga0255067_1000005_pt1 | contig 85202 bp, 93 predicted proteins | sample Colum_Cont_RepB__3_FD_188466 | JGI IMG/M metagenome (GOLD analysis project Ga0255067, IMG submission 188466) | Freshwater microbial communities from Columbia River, Oregon, United States - Colum_Cont_RepB_8h | ecosystem: Environmental > Aquatic > Freshwater > River | place: USA: Oregon...
CCATAAACCTTTACTTGAAAGAAAATCTTATCTTCAAAAATTTTTTCTAGATAATAATGTTGATGTGGAGTGGGTGGAAAATTTTTTGCCCGAAGAAATTGAATATGAATATAAAAGAGTTGTTGGAAGTATTAATGATTCTGAGATTTCAATATATTTAAAACAACAATATTGTTTCGAACAGCAAGTAAAAAATAACTTCAAGAACATATTGATACTGGAAGATGATGTTGATCTTCCAAATAATTTTGAAGATTATTTAAATAAGTGCATGAAAGAGTTCATTGACCATGAACCTAAACTCGATGCCATGATGCTAGGAAGTTGTTGTGGTATTCAGACAAAAAATGTTTTTCCTGATAAAATGGTTTATTATGAGATTGGACAAATGACAAGATGTGCTCATGCAATGGTTTTTAATTTAGAGGCATCAAAAAAAGTAGTTAAAAATTTAAACATTATCAATTATCCAATAGATCATAAATTGAATTGGATAATTAAAAAAGAAAATTTAAAAATAGGTTGGGTCGAACCATCAATAAAACAAAAAAGTGAGATTGGTTTATTTAAGTCTAGCATTGTACATACTCAGGTTCCAAACATATGAAAATAGCATTTTTAGATTATTGGGAATATCCAAATTCATTTGATCCTCATAATAATTTCTTTTTGCATTTATTACGTCAAATATTTGAAAATGTAAGTGTATCTGATCCAGAAGATGCTGATGTGATTTTTTCTTTGGGGTTTGGTGTTGATTATACTAGATTCAAGGATTGCATTAGAATTCAATATGCTGGAGAAAATGTAAGACCAAATTTAAAAGTTTTTGATTATTCTTTGACATTTGATTTTGATTCATATGGAGGAAAAAATTTTAGATTTCCTTTGTGGATGATGCATATTGATTGGTTTAATGTTGGAACATATAGTAATCCAGAGTATTTAATTCCTGAAAATTATTTGTATGGTGATAATGAATTTACAGTAAAAGAGAAAAATAAATTCTGTTCAATTGTATTTGGGAGAGGAGTACAAAATAGAATTGATGCCATTAATACTTTGAATACCTATAAAAAAGTAGATGTTTATGGAAAGTATCAAAATTGTATGGTATTGCCAGATGGTGAAAAACAAAAAATGGATTTGATTTCTGATTATAAATTTTCAATATGTTTTGAACATTCTATACATCCTGGATATTTTACCGAAAAACTTTTTCATGCAAAACTTGCTGGAAATATACCAATTTATTATGCTGATGAGAAATTGTCTGAAGATTTTAATGAAAAATGTTGCATTAATACATTAAATATGTCTATGGAAGAAATGCTTGAAAAAGTTATTGAAATTGATAACAACGATAAACTTTACAATGAATTTAAAAACCAACCTTTATTTTTGGATAAAGTATCCTTAGATCCAATTAGAAAATTCTTTATTGGTAGTTTAAAATGAATCTTCACTTAATTTCTTTTTGTTCACCAGAACAAAATTATGCTTATACTAGAAATAGATTTTACAGTGAAGCATTAAATCTAGGAGTTTTTAAAACTATTAATTTATTTTCTGAAAAAAATTGTTTTTCTTATTGTAGTGATCTTTTAGAACATAAAAAATTTATGGAATCTACGAGAGCATATGGTTTTTGGATTTGGAAATTTTTTTTAATATCAGAGTTGATGAAATCAATTCCTGAAGATGATGTTATTTTATATGCTGACATTGGATGTACTTTTAATATTGAAGGAAAATTAAGATTGGGTGAATATTATTCTATGGTAATGAATAACGGTTCTCTTTGTTTTTGTATGAATCATTTAAAAGAAAGTGAATATACAAAATCGGATACATACTTTAAAATATTTCCAAATGATGAAACCCATTTTCATACAGGGCAAAGATGTTCAACCACATATTTTTTAAAGAATACTAAAGAAAATAGATTTATTATCGATGAGTGTAAATTAATAAGCATAGAAAATAATTATCATTATATTGATGATTCTGAATCATCAATACCAAATCATAAAACTTTTAATGGAGAGCATAGATTTGATCAATCTATTTTTTCTTTAATAAGCAAAAAATATAATTTTTATTGTATTTCGGATGAAACATATTGGCATCCAAATTGGAATATTGATGGAAAAGAATACCCAATATGGGCAACAAGAATACGATAGAGGCATTTTATGATTTACGTTACTGGATGTAGTGGTCTAATTGGTAAAAGATTTTTAGAGTTATGTAAACAACCTGTTACTAAAGTTTCATATCGAGATAAACCTCAAGATGTATTTGAGACTCATGAAAATTCATGTCTTATTCATTTGGCATGGTCTTCAACTACAAGAAATACTTATGATGAATTTGAAAAATTTGTAAAAAATGATGTAATTAATAGTAAAAAAATATTTGATTTTTATTCAAAGAAAAATCCAAATGGAAAAATTATTTTTATTTCTACTGCTGGTGGTTTATATGTAAATCATGAAAAAACAGTTGATGAAAATTCATTGGTAAATCCAAATACCCTTTATGGTGATCTTAAATTACAAGTTGAAAATATTTTAAAAACAGTTGAGTGTAATACACTTTCATTAAGAGTATCTAATGTGTGGGGAGGAAAATCACTACCATCAAATAGAATTAATGGTTTAGTTGATAAACTTCTTAGTAGTGTAAATACAAATAATGTCATAGATTTATATACAAATTTTGATACTAGAATAGATATAATACATGTTGATGATTTAGTGGATTTAATTGAAAAGTGTATAGAAAAAAATTTTCATATCAAACATGATATGTTTGTAGTTGGATCTCAAAGCTTGACCATTAAACAACTTTTGGATATAGTTACTTCATCGGGATATTTAAGTCTTAAACTTTCCAAAAAACAGGTTAAATCTTATCTTCATGTAGAACCCCGTAGAGCATTAAATGTATTTGATTGGAAACCTAAGAACAAATTAATATGAAATTTTGATAATTAAAAAAAAATCTGGAGATTAAAATGGGACTTGATATTCAAAATATTAGATTATTAAATCATTGCCATCAATATGGTGATTTTAAGGATACATTAACGATTGGCAGGCAGACAATTTTTGTACATGAGGAACAATTAAAATATCTTTTAGAAGATAACTCTCTAAGTGGGATTAAATGTGGTGAAAGTTATTGTGAGAATGTATTTATTAGTAATTATGGTTCTACTAAAGTAGATTCTATTGATTATTGTGATTATGAAGGGTGTACAATAGTTCATGACATGAACATTCCAATTGAAAATAGTATGCAAAAATATGACACAATTTTTGATGGTGGAAGTTTAGAACATATATTTAATATAAATCAAGCATTAAAAAATGTATCTTTAATGTGTAAACCTGGAGGGCAAATTATCCATTCGTTGCCAGCAAATAATCAATGTGGGCATGGATTTTGGCAATTTTCTCCCGAATTATTTTTATCATTGTATTCTGAAAAAAACGGTTATTCTGATACTGAAATTTATATTGCTAGTGTTCACAGGCATGATGATATCATGAAGATAGAGTCACACGACACAAATGGTAGAATAGAGATAAATATTGAAGGTCCTTCTTATGTTTGGGTGAGAACTATCTTGAAAGAAGATAATTTTAAACACAATGATATTCAACAAATTGATTATGAGAACAATTATTGGAATAAAAAAATATAAGATATGAAGATAATTATTCCAATGTCTGGTATGAGCAGCAGATTTTCTTCTGCTGGATATACGTTGCCAAAATATTTGATTGAAGTTGATGGCAGAAAGGTAATAGAACATATTGTTCGTCTTTATCCGCAAGACTCTCACTTTGTTTTTATTATTAATGATAAACATAAAGAAGAAACAAATATTGTAGATGTTTTAGAAAAATTAGTAGATATAAAAACAATAGTAACGATACCTAAACATAAAAAAGGTCCTGTATTCTCAGTATCTGAATTTGAAAATTTAATTGATGATAATGAACAGGTTGTCATTAATTATTGTGATTTTTCAATGTATTGGGATTATAAGTACTTTAAGGAATTTGTCGATACAACCGAATGTGATGGATGTGTAGTTTGCTACACTGGATTTCATCCTCATATGCTTGGAAGTGATAATTATGCTTTCTGTAAAACTGATGATAGTAATGGGATTTTAGAGGTTCGTGAGAAGCAACCATTTACAGATAACAAAATGGATGAGTTTGCTTCTACTGGCAACTACTATTTTAGAAAAGGTAGTTATGTTAAAAAATACTTTAAGCAATTGATAGATGAAGATATTAACATTAATGGTGAGTATTATGTAAGTCTTGTTTATAATCTTTTGATTCGTGATGGTTTAGATAATCGTGTGTATGAGATTCCCCATATGCTTCAGTGGGGAACTCCTTTTGATCTTGATGTTTATAATAGTTGGTCAAACTATTATCGTAAAGCAATAGAAGGGCAGAAAGAAGTTAAACTAAAAAATTGCACTCTTGCTCTTCCAATGGCAGGTGCTGGAAGTCGGTTCTCAAAAGAAGGATATATTGAATCAAAACCATTTATTCAAGTCAATGGTAAGAATATGGTAGATCAGGCAGTTCGTTGTCTACCTAAAACAGACGATGTGATTTATGCTTGTTTGAAAGGTCATCAGTCTCCTGGACAAAATACTGTATGGATTGATGAAGTTCTGGAAGGTCAAGCATGTACAACTGAACAAATAGTTAATGTATGCCATCCAGATTCCTCTGTTTTAATTTCTGCTTGTGATAATGGAGTATTTTATGATGCCGATAAGTTTTTAGAACTTGTCGAAGATGATGAAAATGATATAATAGTGTGGACTTATAGAAACAACTATACGAGTCATTTGCAACCAGAGGCATATTCTTGGGTTAAATGTGATGAAGATGGGAATGTAAGTCAAGTTGATGTTAAAAAATTTACTGGAACTGATCCTGTAAAAGAGTTTGCGATCACTGGAACTATGTTTTTCCGTTCAAGGGAAATCTTTTTTAGTTCTTTAAAAACTTTATATGATAATGATAATAAAACCAATGGTGAATTTTATGTTGATAGTATGTTAAATGAAGCAATTAATCTTGGATATAAAGTAAAGAATTTTGAGATTGATAATTATATTTGTTGGGGAACACCAAATGATTTAAAGACTTATCAATATTGGCAAAGATTTTTTAATAAAGTTGATTGGCATCCTTATGATTACTCAAAAGACTATTTTACCAATTGAATACTGGAATTCTGGAAGAACGAGACTTCTAAAAGAAAAGGATGAAAATGGAAGAGATATTGAAGTAGCATACTTTTTCTCTTGCCAATTTGCAGGTTTATCGAAGTATTATCCGCAACCGTTAATTTACTCTCATCAAACTGGAAGACTGACTCTTCCCACCAAAGAAATGTTTATGTCTCTTGGTAGGGGAACTTTTTATGAAGAAACGATGGAATATGAAGTAGAACTTCCTTTTCATTTTAAGGACTTCTGCTCAGTTCCTGTATTTTACTTTGTGTATAATATGGCAAACTATTATCATTTCATTTATGATACTTTGCCCTATTTGTATTCATATTTTAATGAAAAGGAAATACATCCAGACCTTAAACTTCTTGTAAGTCCACCAGAAGGCAAATATGACCTTTACCCATTTGTATGGGAGTCATTAGAACTTCTAGGTATTCGTAGAAAAGATGTTGTATTTTTGAATCCAGAGACTCTCTATAATACTGTTGTAGTTGGGTCTTCCTTGACTCACAATGGTCTTTCAAATAGTCCACCACATCCTGGTGTATTTGATATTATCAATCGTATGAAGGGTGAATATCAGGGTCCAGAGAAGATTTATATCTCACGGCGCACTTGGTTGCATAATAATCTAGAAAATATTGGAACTAATTACACTGAGCGTCGTCGTTGTGTAAATGAGGATGAAGTTGCAGAACTGTTCAAGTCTTATGGATATGAAGAAGTTTTTTGTGAAAATATGACGATGAGAGAGAAGATTGGTTTATTCAACTCTGCAAAGTATGTTGCTGGACCAATTGGTGGTGGTATGTGTAATGTAATCTTCTCACCACCAGAAACAAAAGTTATTTCTATTAATAGTCCTTTGTTCTTTGATGTTAATACTCGTTTTGGATATTCAATGGCACACACCCAACTTCACCACTTCAATAATACTGAGTTTGTAGAGAAAGTAAAAGAAAGTGTAGAAAGTAATGGTTCTCTTTCTATCTCTGGTGGTCTAAACTCTCCTTGGAGAGTAAATCTAAATACCCTAGAAACTTTTATTAAAGATGTCTGAAATACTAGAACTAGCAAGAGAAATTAGTGAATATACTATCTGTGGTGAAGGTAATGTATCGGTAAGAGTAGATGAAAATACATTCCTCATTAAAGCAAGTGGAACAAGTCTTCATACACTATCAGAAGAAGACCTGACATTATGTAATACAAATGGTGCTCAGATAGAACTTCTCCACAAGAAACCAAGTATTGAAACTTCATTTCATGCTTGGATTATGAAGACATTTCCTGATATTAATTTTATCGCACATACTCATCCTCCACATACAACTAAGATTCTTTGTTCAGAATCTATTCACGACTTTTCTGAACATAGATGGTTTCCTGATCAAATTGTTAGAAATGGAAAAAAGTCTTGTGTAGTTCCTTATGCTCCACCAGGAGAAGCAATTCTTAAGTTAGTTGAGAAGTATGTCTCGAAGTTTCTTGATCATGAAGGATTTTTTCCAAAGTTGATCTTGCTACAAAATCATGGTATAATTACAGCATCTACATCTAAAAAAGATTGTTCTGCTTCTACTTTGATGTGTGAAAAATCTGCTGATATTTTTAATGGAGCAAAATTATTGGGAGGAGTTAAGTTTCTTACAAAACAAGAAGTTGCCGATGTTGATACTTGTCCAAATGAAAACTATAGGAGAAATATGTACCAATGAAAGTAATTTATGTTGATATTGATGAAACTATTTGTCATCGAGAAACTTCTGTGGATTTTGGGACAACTCATGATTACAGCAAAGCAAAACCTATTATAGAAAATATAGAGAAGATTAATAAACTATATAATCAAGGTCACACGATAGTTTATTGGACTGCTCGTGGAAGTAGGAAACAGATTGATTGGATGGATTTGACTAAAAAACAACTTAATGATTGGGGTGCAAAATACCATGAATTGAGAGTGGACAAACCATTTTATGACCTTTTTATTGAAGATAAATCACTACGAATTGAAGAATTATGACACATGAAAATGGATACGACTCAGAAAAAAAATTTTTTGATAAAATTTCAAAACTTGTTAATGTAATGTTTGATGTTGGAACATGGACTGAATCAATATATACGCAATTTAATGGGGTAGTTCATTATTTTGACCCATATCAACCATATATTGATGCATTAAAGTTGCAACCTAATAATAATAGCAAATCATTTTTTAATGTATTTGGATTAAGTGATGTTGAAGATACTATTGAATTTTATCCAAATACCTACTCATTAGTTAAACGTTCATCTTCTGGGGAAGAATGTGAATTTTGTCTTGTAAAGAGGGCAGATACTTATATGGAAGAAAATAATATTGATGAAGTTGATTTTCTAAAAATAGATGTGGAATGTATGGAAACATATGTTTTTCGTGGTTTTGGTGAAAAAATGAATAATGTAAAAATTATTCAATTTGAATATGGTCCTGGTCAAGAAGAAGTTGGTGATAATCTTGATAATATGCTTACAGAACTTGAAAAGTATGGATTTGAAAATTTTTATTATATGTTTCACGGCAGTCCTAATCTTGTACCTATTGAGAGTAGACAAGATACTTGGACTTGGTGTAATATTGTTTCATATAATTCAAAATATTTTGATGCTGTACCTTGGGAATAGAAAATACTATGAAGATTATTTCTCATCGTGGAAACATTCGGGGACCAGTACTTGATAGGGAAAATCGACCAAGTTATATTGACTGTGCTATTGGTAATGGATATGATGTAGAGATTGATGTTCGTTTGATTGATGGTGATTTGTGGTTAGGACATGATGAACCCCAATATAAAGTGGATCATAATTGGTTAGATAAACGTAAAGATTACCTTTGGATTCACTGTAAAAATCTTGAAGCAGCAAAAGAATGCTGGATATATCAAGCATTCTGTCATACTCAAGATCCCTTTACTTATACTTCAAATGGAAAGATTTGGTTACATGATCTTTCCATGAAAATAGATGAAAATGTAATTATACCACTTATTGATGATATGGACATTAAAAAATATAAAAATTTTTCTATGGTCTTTGGTATTTGTACAGATTATCCTTATCAATTGTAATGGATATGACTAAAAAATATATTTTACCTCATTTTGGATTGGGAGATGCTATAATTTGCAATGCATTGGTTAGAAATTTTTGTAAAATGTATGATGAAGTTGTGTACTTTACTGCAGATCCTTATCATGCATCAATTGAATATATGTTTAGAGATATTAAAAATTTAAGTTTTATTAATTCAGAAAATGATCCAGCAGTATCTGTTGGAATTTGTAAAAATTTTATTTCATCAAATGGAATAGAAAATGATATTATAGAAATTGGATTTGAAAGATTGGAATATGAACTTACTATAAAAAATCCAGGAATTCCTTTTTATGAAGGATTTTATACAATGTTCAATTTAAATCCAAAAATAAGATTTTCTGAATTTTATTACCAAAGAAATCTTCAATCTGAAGAATATGTTTATAATAAATTGAATCCAAATAACGAAAAATATATTTTTGTTATTGACGACTCAGAGCACCATTTGGGCAATTTAATAATCGATGAAAATAATTTACCAAAAAAATATAAAATTATTAAATATAATAAAAAATTAAATTATAATGATGAAAATTTTCTAATGTTTAATTATTGTAAAATATTAGAAAATGCAGAAGAAATTCATACTATTGAAACTGCTTTTTTAGAGTTTATCCAATCAATAAAATTATCAAAACCAAAAATTTATATTCATTCATACTTGAGAAATTATTTACAAAAAAAACCAACTAGCAATAATAATAATTATTTAATTATAAATTCAAAAGGAGTAAATTGAAATGGAAAACTTAAATAAAAAAATCTTTATCAATCAATATTGTGGATATGGTGACTGGATCAGTGTTTCTGGAATGGCTAGATTTTTGTCCACAAAATATGAAGAAGTTAATATAATAGGGGATGGTGGAAACTATAACTTTATTAACGATTTATATAAAGACAATTCCAGGATCAAAGTTATTGGATCCAGTGAAATGATGGATTATATCAATTATAATAACGATTATGATTATTTGGATTTAAAAACAGGTGATAATCCATCTGCACCAACAGTGGAAAATCATTATAATATGTTTAATCAATTGGGACTTAAACTGGGATTGCCCATAATTCAAATAGATCCAAAGTGGTTTAGATTGGAAGGGGATCCATGCCAATTTTTTGTTGAATCTAAACCAGTTTTAGAAAATAATGCAACAGCATTTTATTGTGCTGCTGGTATTCCTAAAAATTATAGACTTGATTATTTTTATTACGAAAGAAATATTGAAAGTGAAAATAATTTTTTTGAAAGTTTAAATTTACCAGAAAAATATATTGTGATTTCTGAATATGGAAATAATTTATTAAATAGGAAATATATAAAAAATAAAGATTTATATATTTTGAATATTAATGATATTGCTCAAAATTATTTTGATATAATTAAAGTTATTGAAAATGCAGAAGAAGTGCATTTGTTGGAAAATTCCACTGCATTGATTTCTTATCATCTTCAGTATAAAAATCTTATGAAACAAGTTGAAATACATTTTCATACTTATGGAAGGAGAGAACCAGCAAGAAAATGTATATCTGAGGACTCTTCTAATATTTTTATGGATATGATGACTTGTCCAAAGTTAAAAAATTGGAATTTCATATATGAAGATGATATTAAATCTGAGATATATGAATCAGTTTCTGCAGTTGGAATATTTTGAGGTGAATTGATATGAAAAGTTTAGTCACTGGTGGAGCAGGATTTATTGGTTCAAATCTTGTTGATGCACTTATTGAGTTAGGTCATGAGGTAGTTGTGATTGATAATGAAAGTGCAGAATCCAATGAAGAATTTTATTGGAATGACAAATCTCAAAATTATAAGTATGATATTTGTGATTATGAAAAAACTAGACCTCTTTATGAGGGAGTTGATTATGTCTTTCATCTTGCTGCTGATGCTAGGATTCAACTAGCAATTTTGAATCCAATTAAAGCAGTTAATACCAATTGCATGGGTACTGTTACGGTTCTTCAATGTGCCAGAGAAGCAGGAGTTAAGAAAGTAATTTATTCTTCTACATCTTCTGGTTATGGATTTAATGAACCTCCAAATCACGAAAATCAAAAAGATAATTGTTTAAATCCATATTCGGTATCTAAAGTTGCTGGAGAAAAACTCTGCAAAATGTACAATGACTTATTTGATCTTAAGACAATTTCCTTTAGGTATTTTAATGTTTATGGTGAACGGCAACCTTTAAAAGGACAATATGCCCCAGTAATTGGGTTATTCTTGGAGCAGAAGAAAAAAGGAGAGTCACTTACAATTGTTGGTGATGGTGAACAACGTAGAGACTTCACACACGTATCTGATGTAGTTCAAGCAAATATTCTTGCAGCAACAAAAGATATTGATGATGATTTTTATGGAGAACTTTACAATGTAGGTAATGGAGTTAATTATTCGATCAATGAAATTGCGGATGCTATTTCAGAAAATCAAATAAATATTCCAGCAAGAATTGGTGAGTCACGAACTACTCTTGCGAATAATGGAAAATTGAGAACCATTTTTGGATGGAGACCTCAAGTTAATTTAATGGATTGGATTAAAACTCAATGAATTTATTGATAGAATATTTTAGATCTCCTGATTATCAGAGACATAGTGAATATCTTACTTGTATTCATGAAAATTTAGAAAATGAAAATATTAAAAAGATATATGTTTTTATTTCTGATGATTCTAAATTGAACTTTAAGTCGGATAAAATAGAAGTAATTCAAAGGGAAAAAAGACCAACATACAATGATCTTTTTGAATTTTGTAACCAGAATTTAAAAGATGAAATTTGTATAATTGCAAATGCAGATATTATCTTGGATGATACTATTTCAGTTGTAAAGGATACTGATTTAGATAAAGTTTTTCTTGCCTTAACTAGATGGGAAGTATTTTGTGAAAATGGTGAATGGTGTATTGCACCATTTGATAATGCATCATCTCAAGATGTTTGGGTTTTCAAATCTCCAATTGTAACATCCAAAGAATTTGAATTCACTTTAGGAATACCAGGATGTGATAATAAGATTGCTAAATTAATGGCAGAACAAGGATATAAATTAAAAAATCCAGGTAAGCAAATTGTTTCTGCACACTATCATCTTTCTGGGTTTAGAAATTATAGTAATAATGATAGAATTCATGGTCCTTATCTTTGTTTAGTTCCAAATGATGATATCAACAAAGATACAGAATATATTGAGATTGATGGATTTGACGAACACGGAAGGGCTTATAGGATTGAAAAAAAAGAATGATGTGCTTGACACCCCATTCTTTTTCCTATATAATTTTGTAACAATTCGTAATAAAACGAAAATGACTGTAACCAAAAATGAGTTCGGGCAAATGAATATGTTTGCTAAAGAACCTTCAATGTATATGACAAAAGAGGATCTTGATCGTTATGGCATCGAACCTTATGCTGAGAAATCGGAGAAAATGAATGGGCGTTGGGCAATGGTCGGTTTTGTTGCTGGTATCATTTCTTATGCTAGCACTGGCAACTTCTTCTTCGGAGTCTTCTGATGACTGAAGTAATCTTCACGCTCACTGCAGTTGCCTTTTTCGTACTTTTGGGTTATGCTGTAGAGAAAGTCGCAGAAACTTACTGATGAGTGCTGGAATGCTTGGGCAACTTAGTCTTGCCCTTCAACAACTTGTAGAAGAAGGTGCCTGGTCTGATGATGATGAACTTAAAGTTTGTATCGCAGGCACCCTAAAGAAAGACAAATTTATTGTTATTCAAAACACATCTAAAAGAGGAGAAACAAAATGAAAAATCTTTTTACTGAAAAAGCGGAACGTATTAATGGTTGGTTTGCAATGATTGGATTCGTTGCTGCTGTCGGTTCTTATCTTGTTACTGGGCAAGTAATTCCAGGTGTATTTTGATGGAGGTTACTATGCGTAAAGAACAATATCAAGTTCCTCAAGTAGAATTCGTATTTCGTGAGTCTGGTGAGTTTGTAAATAAAACATCTGCAGATCTTTTCGATGGAAAACGTGTGGTCATTTTTAGTCTGCCTGGTGCTTTCACTCCTACTTGCAGTGCCTATCAGTTACCTGGATTCGAAGAGAAATATGACGACTTTCTGGGTCTCGGCATCGACGATATTTACTGCATCTCTGTTAATGATGGGTTTGTGATGAATGCCTGGGCACAAGACCAGAACATTGAGAAAGTCAAACTCATTCCAGACGGCAATGCTTACTTCACACGTTCTATGGGAATGCTTGTCAATAAGTCTAACCTTGGTTTCGGAGATCGCTCTTGGCGTTATGCTATGGTCGTGGATAATGGAATCATCGAAAAACTATTCGTTGAAGTGGGGCAACGGGACAACGCAGACACCGACCCTTACGAAGCGACTACTCCAGAAGTGGTTTATGAATATGTGAAGACAACTGTGAGGGAAACCACACCAGTCTGATACAATAAAATACAATCTGAAACTCTGCTCTAAATAATGAGCAGAGTTTTTTTATATGTTATGTCAAAAGGACAACTGACGAAGGATGTCATAAAATGCGAAGTCCTTAAATTAAAAGTAGATTTGAATAAAGAATGGATGAATAAATCTGGATATGATCCAAAATGGTTAGCAAATCAATATCTTAATAAAGTTTTAGATAAGATTGACGAATATCGATATTAATAAATACTTTAGGCGAGTTTCAGGTAAAAATGACTTTAGATCTTCATAACTTTTTTAAATATTATGATGACACTAATGACAATCATGTATCTGCAGTTCAATGGTTAGAGGATAACCTTCCTGCTCAATTTATGGATGACTCAGAATCTGAATGGATTGGAATTTTTAGAACAAAACCACCAACTCCAGCAGTTCTTGATGTTCCATACTTTAACCAAGTAGACAACTATAGAGATGCACAAAGAACTTGCAACTCTTCATCGTGTGCAATGTGTCTTGCTTTCCTTAAACCAGGAAGCATTAAAGGTGATGATGAGTACGTTAAAAAGGTATTTGCGATTGGCGATACTACAGACCATGCAGTGCAGACTAAAGTTCTCCAAGGTTATGGTATTAAATCGCACTTTAGTTATAATTTAAGTTTTGTTGATATTGATAAGAGTCTTGATAGAGGAAAACCTGTTGTTATTGGTATTCTCCACCGTGGTTCTCTAACTTCTCCTACTGGTGGGCACATGTGCGTGGTCATTGGTAAGACTCCAGATGGTAAGGGATATTATATTAATGATCCTTATGGTTCTCTCAATGACAATTATACTGGTCCCGTAACGAATGGTAAGAAAACCATTTATACTAAAGCAGTTCTTAAGCACCGTTGGGCACCTACCGGAGGGGACGGATGGGGTCGTATCTTTGATTGATAAATAATAATGCCTTAATTGGTTCGCATCTTTAAGGTAGAGGGGGGGAGCAGAAATGCTCCTTTTCTTGTATAAATACTATTGCGAACCAATTTAAGAGTAGAAATGGTAAATCCTAACAGGTTTTATACCTATGCCTATTTACGTGAGGATAGAACTCCTTATTACATAGGTAAGGGAGTAAGATATAGATTATTTGAAGGTAGTGGAAAACCTTGTCCTGTTCCAAAAGATAAAAATAGAATAATCTTTCTCAAACAAAATCTTATAGAAGAGGAAGCATTTAAACACGAAACTTATATGATAAGTGTGTTCGGCAGAAAGATTGATGGTGGAATTCTTTTGAATAAAACTTTTGGTGGTGAAGGTGCTTCTGGTAGAGTAGTCAAAGATTCCACCAGAGTAATTCTTAAAGAGAAATGTAGTGGGTGGAAACACACACCAGAAGCAATAGAAAAAATAAGACAAAGTTCTTTGAGTAGGATATATTCCCCAAAAAGTGAGGAAACAAAAAGAAAAATAAGTAATACTCTAAAAGGAAGAAAATTATCAAAAGAGTTGGTAGATAAAAGAACTCAATCTGTCTGTAAAAATACTTATGTCATAATATCACCAGATGGGGTTAAATATAATACCAATAATTTAAAAGAATTCCAAAGACAAAATAATTTAAAACATCTTTATGATGTGGTTTCTGGTAAAAGGAAACAAGAGAAAGGTTGGACTGCTTTTAAAATATAAATAACTAAAAAGTATTTGTAAAATGAACTCACAAGAACTTCGTAGTCTTCAAGAAGCATATTTGGAAGTTGTTATGGAAGAACTGAATAGATTTGAAAAGAAAGATTTAAGAAATAAAAAGTATGTTGAAAATTCACCATGGGTTGGTGATAGGTATGTAGATAAAAGACGAGTTGCCGCACACGATGCTAGAAGAGGTGTAAAACAAAAAAAAGAACAAAAAGAACAAAAAGAACAAGTAGACCTCTACGACATCATCCTCTCACACCTTCTTGATGAAGGATATGCCGAAACCCCAGAAGCAGCAGAAGCAATTATGGTGAATATGAGTGAAGATTGGAGAGAGAGTATTATTGGTTAAATACTTATGGAGAATGAAAACTCCTCGATTAATTTCAAGAGAAAGATCTTACAAAGAATTAAAGATCTTACAAATCACGGAAAGCACTTAGAAGCTTCCAAACTTTTCAACAAATACTTTGGAGACGACAATGGCAAGAATCGATTTACATAACTTCTTCAAGTTCTATGACGAGAAGAACCCTAATCATGTGAAAGCAGTTCAATGGTTGGAAGATAACCTACCAGTTAAGTATCTAGAAGATAATGTAGATTGGGCGGAGATCTACAGAGGAAAAAAGGGTAATGCGGCACCAGCATCATCAGCACCATCTGCTGCCGCTCCTGTAGTTGGCGGTGATGATATGCCTATGATGGGTCTTAAATTAATCAAAGAGTTCGAGGGATGCCATCTGAAGGCATATCCAGATCCTCTCACTGGTGGACTTCCAATTACAATTGGTTGGGGTTCAACCCGCAAGAAGGATGGATCTGCATTCCATATGGGTGATACTCTCACACAAACAGAAGCAGATGAACTTTTGATTGAACAATGCAAGAGAGAGTTTCTTCCTGCACTTCGCAAAATTCCACACTGGAATGAAATGTCTGATGGTAAAAGAGGTGCCCTACTTTCTTTTGCTTATAATCTCGGTGCTGGTTTTTATGGTTCTGGTGATTTTAATACTATCACTAAGAGACTGAAGAATAAAGAATGGGACTTAGTTCCCGATGCTTTATACCTCTACAGAAATCCTGGTTCAAATGTAGAAGCAGGTCTTGCTCGTAGAAGAAAAGCAGAAGGTGAATCTTGGAAAAAAGGTTAACCCTATTCACAAAGGAAAATGACTACTAAGAAAAACGAAAATGCTATGGGACAACTAATTCGTATATGTATCTTGGGTTGGTCTGCTGCTCTTCTCACTGCAAGTTATGCGGGTACTCTATCTAAGATGGACCCAACTTTTATTGCTACAGTCTTCACTGCATCTGCTGCTACTTTTGGTATTAATACAATGAAGAAAGGTGGAGATGATGAAGATGAAAAAAAGCAAGAACCTAAAAGAGAGGAGTTTGTAGAAACTCCACCAGAACCACCTGCCCCTGAAGCACCACCAGAAACTCTTGAAGCAAGAGTTGAAGCACTGGAAACTAAAGTAGAAGATGGTGAAGGATTCGTTCAACCACGCACAGGAGCATAATGGCAAAATCAGCAAACAAAGGTAAGAAGGGTTCTGCTGGAGGAAAACAATCCAAGCAGAACCAGGGCAATGCTACATCAAAGAAAGCAAAAAACGGTGGTAAGAAAAAATAATGTTACTAGAAATTTTAATTGCTGGTAATATTATAATTGGACCCAATTTATGTAAAGTTGATTTTATACACAATGGACATTTATATACGGTTGAATACAAATGCCAAGAGAATGGAACACTCCTAAGAGAGAATCGTGGAATTCCCCCATCCACAACATATTGAAAGCAATAGATAATCACACCCGTCTTCATTTGGAAACGGGTGATTTTTGGCACGAAGAACAAGCACAAATACTCAGAAAGTACGTTAAAGATTTAAAAGTATGGATACACAAACAAGAGGGGGGATGGAATGAGTAATTTGCCTTGGGGAGTTATTATAATTCTTGGAACAGGTTTGATATTTACCGCATATGTCATTTACTACATATTAAAGTTAGCATATTTGGAGATGAAAGATGAAACATCTGAGTCTGATCCTATCAATCACAAGTCTCACCATTAGTGGTGCTCTTTGTGTGGGAGCATATCTTACTTATCAAAAAGCACAGAAAATTCTGAATAATCCAGAAGAATTTGTTGGTGCTGTTGTGGAGAAGCAAATCACTAAGGCATTTGAGAAACTTCCTATTCCCAAGATAAATACTGAGAAGTTTAAATTACCATTCTAATGGATAAAGACCCATATATCTACAGAGTAAAACAAGTATTGAGAGTAGTAGATGGTGACACAATCGATGCGGACATTGATCTTGGGTTCGATATTTCTCTTACTAAGCGAGTACGCCTTAGTGGTGTTGATACTCCAGAAAGTCGTACAACCGATCTCAAAGAAAAAACACTTGGATTAGAAGTTAAGGAATGGTTAAAGAAAAAACTAGATGGTAAAAAAAATATTCTTATTAAAACAGAACTTCCTGACTCAACTGAAAAGTATGGGAGAATTCTTGGAAGGTTATATGTTGATGATGTATGTCTTAATGATCGTATGATTGATGAAGGATATGCTTGGACTTATGATGGTGGTACAAAGCAAAAAGATTTTGCTTTATTAGAATCAAAAAGAAAGTCGAGCTGCTAATTTTTTAGCAATTTTTTTAGCAGGGGCAAAGAGAGGTTTGAATCTTTCTTTGCCCTCTTTTGTAAATTTATCTTTTATTACATCGTCAATAATAATTTTATTATCAATCTCATAGAGAGCATTGATTTCAACTTGGTCACGAATATATTGTTCTATATTAGTTACTTGTTCTACTAGACGAGTTCCTTCTGCAGAATATTCAAAGATATCAATATGACCTTCTTCTGCTAGTACATAATGTAGAACAGGTTTAACTTGTTTGATTTTGATTTTAAATTTATTTTTTGTTGCTTCTTTGATGAGTGGTTCTGCTGCATTTTTGAGAGCATTGAGAACTGTTGTAGATGCTATTGTGGCGGCAGTGGTTACTACTGCGACAGCACCAGCCGTAGCAACAAGAGAAGGGTCAGGTAAATTAATATCGACTCCATAAACACTAAAAGTGGGTTGAGGTTTAGTATCTGCTGGTATTTCAGCAATCGGCACTTGGGAAGGAGGAGTTTGAGTAATCTGATTCAGTTGAAGAGGTGGGGTAGTATCTGGAAGACCTCTTGGTTTTTCTTCCTTTAGATCTTCTTGTTTCTTTTGTTCTGCTCTCACTGCATAATCAAACTCTTCTTGTGTTGGGACATCAATTACTGGATAATTGATAGTCGTATCTGGCATATTAATAATTGGCATATCAACACTTGGTATCACAGATCGTTCTGCTTTCCTAATTACGGGAGGTTCTATTGTTGGAATAATTGATGGAGCATCAATCCTAGAAGAATTAATTTTTATTGGTTTTATTTCCATTTGCCACATCCTGTATTCTTGGATACTTCACTACTATATCAGCACATATTTTTGCATAAGGACTATCTGGATGAAATGAAATTCCATTCTTCACTGCCTCACCACACTTTAAAAGTCTCACAAGTTCAAAATCGAGTCTTGCTTTATCTGCTTCTGCTTGCTGCCTTGTAATTTCTACACGAGCTCGTGCCTTACAAAGTTCTTGTAATGAACCATCTAGAGGAAAATTAAAACCCAAACTCACTCCAAAGTTTCCACTATGCGATTGATATGATGTTGGGTCTTGATTTCCATTGAAACTTCCCAAAGCAAATGGGGCAATACTCATTGTAGGACCTTGGCAAGAAACTCCATTGCCAAATGTATTCAAGGCATAAGGACCTTGAAGCACCTGAACTGCCTGGTTAGTTACATTACCAGTTGCAGATGCTGAAGGTCCCGCAATATTTGTATTGCTTGGTGCTTGTTGTGCAAAAGCAGAAGTTCCGATTAATATTATTGCGTAAAGACTGATATAGTATTTGTTGTGGAATCTTCTGTAGTTTTTCTGTCTATCCATGTTTCCTTTGCCACTCCAGGAGTCAGATAAGTCTCACTAAATTGGAATGGAGCACCTTGAGTTTGAATGGTGTATTTCATACCAGGAGCAGGAGTTCCTGGTATATTAATATTGGTGCCAGTGACTGTGTAAGATGTCCCAGTCGTATATTCTATTTGTTTGATGACCTCAACCACTTCAGTGCGTGTTTTTGTTTCTGATGTGATTGTCCCACTAGTGAAGTTGGGAGTTACTGGTCCAGCGTATGAGGGACTTATAACTCCCAGAACTGCAACCAGTCCGAGAGTTATGTGTCTCATTTAAATACACTTAATTCGACGGATCTTTGTGCTGTTCCAGTGCTTCCAGGACCACCGGCAGTGATAGTAGCAACACCAGTAGGAGTTAAAGTACCTGCAAGAGATCCTTTATCTCCACCTAACTGAGTAGTGGAGTTGCTATAAAGGTTGGGGGAAGCAATTGTTCCAGAAGCTGCTGACTGACTGGTGACATCAGTATCTGCAGTAATTGATGTTTCTGAAAAAGTAAATGCCTGACCAGCAGTATTAACTGCATAAGAACCTGCACCACCAACTCCACCTAGAGTTGTTGCATTGATATTTGTACCCGATACTGCATATGAGGCTCCAATTCTTTCTGATTGGACCACTGCCCCTTGAACGTTTAATTGTACCGAATCAGTGATTTTAGATGTGATTTCAGCAGCACTTGTAGGAATGGCAAAGAATAACGAAAAAACTAACAGAAGTCTCTTCATTTTTCTATTTTGTAGGACTAAAAGTATTTATCGTCACCATTTTTCATATTTAACTACTTGTGGTATGATATAAATAAGTCGAATTTATTAAATTTTATGACTGAACAACAGGAACATCTTGCAAATCTCGTAAAGCAAGCACAAGACTTATCTCTTGAATTGGAAGGATTGCAAACTAAGGCTACAGCAAAAAGAGAACTTTTTCTGAAGGTTCAAGGTGCGATTGAGTATCTTACCCAAATTGGTGTAACTCTTCCAGAACCAGAACCAGAAGAAATTCCACTTCCAGAAACAGAAGAACCTGAAACGGAAGAAGAATGAGGTTTAGTCCCCGAAAGGGGACTTTTTTATGACTTGACACCAGAACCAGACCGTAGTATGATAAATAGGTAAACAAATGTTAAGGATTCCTCATAATTCTTAACATTGTCAAACACCCGTTAACCGAGACCTATGGGTGTATAAGAACGTCTCTCATACCCACAATGGAGGGTGTTGTGGGATATACTGTAACCATCCAGTTCCCCCTGGACTTTTACTTACCCTTTTAAACAAATGACTGCTACAATCGCTTCACGTCAACAACAAACAAATACCTGGGAACAATTCTGTAACTGGGTGACTTCAACCGATAACCGTCTTTATGTCGGGTGGTTCGGTGTTCTGATGATTCCAACGCTGCTTGCTGCTGCTACTTGTTTCATCATCGCATTCATCGGTGCTCCCCCTGTAGACATTGATGGTATTCGTGAACCAGTTGCTGGTTCTCTAATGTACGGAAACAACATCATCTCTGGTGCTGTTATTCCTTCTTCTAATGCAATCGGACTTCACTTCTATCCCATCTGGGAAGCAGCAAGTCTTGATGAATGGCTTTACAATGGTGGACCTTTCCAACTTGTTGTCTTCCACTTCCTCATCGGCATCTACTGCTATATGGGTCGTGAATGGGAACTCTCTTACCGTCTAGGTATGCGTCCTTGGATTATGGTTGCTTACAGTGCTCCTGTTGCTGCTGCGAGTGCAGTTTTCCTGGTCTATCCTTTCGGTCAAGGTTCGTTCTCTGATGCAATGCCTCTGGGTATTTCTGGAACCTTCAACTATATGCTTGTGTTCCAGGCAGAGCACAACATTCTGATGCACCCCTTCCATATGCTTGGTGTTGCTGGTGTCTTCGGTGGTTCACTGTTCAGTGCTATGCACGGTTCACTGGTTACTTCCTCACTGGTTCGTGAAACCACTGAGAATGAGTCTCAGAACTACGGTTATAAGTTCGGTCAAGAAGAAGAGACTTATAACATCGTTGCTGCTCACGGTTATTTCGGACGCCTTATTTTTCAATATGCGTCCTTTAATAACTCACGTTCACTGCACTTCTTCCTTGCTGCCTGGCCCGTTGTAGGCATCTGGTTCACTGCTCTTGGTGTTTCTACGATGGCCTTCAATTTGAATGGCTTCAACTTTAATCAAAGTATCGTTGATAGTCAGAACCGTGTAGTTAATACCTGGGCTGATGTTCTTAACCGTGCTGGACTGGGGATGGAGGTAATGCACGAGCGCAACGCTCATAACTTCCCTCTTGACCTTGCTGCTGTTGAGAACACTCCTATTGCCTTGACTGCACCTGCAATTGGTTGATAAAAACTGAATAACTGATATAATATAGAGGGTATAATAACCCTCTTTTTTTATGTCTCATAATACCCAAAACGAACCTATGCCTAACTGGATAATCTGGGCAGGCATAGGACTTATGATATTCACAATACTTTGCTTTGTCTTACTGACTGTTGGGATGATTTATGAATGAGTAGAAACACTCATTGACCTCTTTTGTAAAGTATTGTAAACTAAATATGAGAAATAACATAGGAGGTTATGACTTCTTCAACACTTTCACGACCAATTTCACAATGGGGATGGTTTGATGTACTTGATGACTGGCTTAAGAGAGACCGTTTCGTTTTTGTTGGTTGGTCTGGACTTCTTCTTTTTCCCACTGCTTACCTTGCTCTTGGTGGTTGGCTTACTGGGACAACTTTCGTTACGAGTTGGTATACTCACGGGTTGGCAAGTTCCTATCTTGAGGGTACAAACTTTCTTACTGCGGCAGTTAGTACTCCAGCAGACGCTATGGGTCATTCTCTTCTTCTGCTCTGGGGTCCTGAGGCTCAAGGGGATATCGTCAGGTGGTTCCAACTTGGAGGGCTTTGGACCTTTGTTGCTCTCCACGGTGCCTTTAGTTTGATTGGATTTATGCTTCGTCAGTTTGAGATTGCTCGTCTTGTAGGCATCAGACCTTATAATGCAATTGCATTCTCTGGTCCTATCGCAGTATTCGTTTCTGTATTCTTAATGTATCCACTGGGACAATCCAGTTGGTTCTTTGCTCCTTCATTTGGTGTTGCTGCAATCTTCCGATTCCTGCTGTTCCTACAAGGTTTCCATAACTGGACTCTCAACCCCTTCCATATGATGGGAGTTGCTGGTATACTGGGAGGAGCACTACTTTGTGCAATTCACGGAGCAACCGTAGAAAACACTCTATTTGAAGATAGTGAGCAAGCAAATACATTCAAAGCATTTGAACCTACGCAAGAGGAAGAGACTTACTCAATGGTTACTGCGAACAGATTCTGGTCACAGATTTTTGGTATCGCTTTTAGTAATAAGCGTTGGCTTCATTTCTTCATGCTTTTCGTTCCCGTTATGGGTCTTTGGACTTCTTCTATTGGTATTATTGGTCTGGCTCTCAATCTTCGTGCTTATGATTTCGTAAGTCAGGAGATTCGTGCTGCTGAAGATCCTGAATTCGAGACGTTCTATACAAAGAACGTGCTTTTAAATGAAGGACTCCGTGCTTGGATGGCACCTGCAGATCAACCTCACGAGAACTTTGTGTTCCCTGAGGAAGTCTTGCCCAGAGGTAACGCTCTTTGATTTTAAAGACCCTTCGGGGTCTTTTTTATTATGTCTTTAATTCATAACAAAATCTGACATCTTAGTAAGAACTCATTATAATTAGAGATGAGTTCTTACTTTTTTATGAAGATCTTTTTAGATACAGCCGATGTTTCAATGATTAGTCCAGCATATGAGACTGGACTATTGGATGGAGTCACTACAAATCCCACTTTGATTCTTAAAAGTGGTAGACAACTCCAAGAAGTTATTGAAGAAATAACAAAGTCTTTTTCAAAACTGGAAAGTATTTCTGCTGAGGTAGTTGCAGATACTGCCGAAGAAATGCTTTCACAAGCACAAAAATTTTATACAATTGCACCAGCAGTTACAATTAAAGTTCCTTGTACCGTAGAAGGACTTAAGGTTTGCAAGTTTCTTTCTGATAAAGGAATTCAAGTCAATGTAACCTTGGTGTTCTCAGTAGCACAAGCAATTCTTGCATCAAAGGCAGGAGCAACATTCATCTCACCTTTCGTTGGTCGTTGGATGGATAATTCAATTGATGGAATTGAACTTATCAAGAACATTCGTAAGGCATTTGATTACTCAGGAACCAGCACACAAATTCTTGCAGCATCTCTTCGTGATGTAAGGCAGGTAGAACAATCTGCTCTTTCTGGTGCTGATGTAGTTACAATTCCTCCAGTTGTATTCTGGGCAATGTATAAGAACATTATGACTGATAAGGGTCTAGAACTCTTTCAGAAGGATTGGGAAACCGTTATTGATAATCAAAAAGAATGAAATCAATAGTTATATTTGGAGCAACTGGAGACCTTTGCAAAAGGAAACTTATACCAGCACTTTATTCTCTTCATAAGAAAAATCTTTTACCAAAAGGATTTAAAATTATTGGTGCTTCCAGAACCAAACATAGTAAGGAGAGTTGGGTTGAAATTTTAGGACATTATTCTCAAGAGTTTATTAAAAGACTTGATTATGTTTCTTGTGACCTGAGTGATTTAGAATCTTTAAAACTGATAGATTCTTATGAAGACACTACTTATTTTCTATCAGTTCCACCAGAAAGATATGCTGATGCTATTACAAACCTAAAAGAAGCAGGTAAGTTAGATGACGCAGAAAAATCCAGAGTCATTATTGAAAAACCTTTTGGCACCGATCTTCAATCTGCTAATCATTTACAATCTGTGGTGGCTGGATATTTACGCGAGAAACAAGTATATCGCATTGACCATTATCTGGGCAAAGATACTGTTAATAATATCCTTGCCACCCGTTTTAGCAATATTTTACTTGAACCACTTTGGAACAGGAACTTTGTAGAAGAAGTTCAAATCTTTGCAACTGAAACAATTGGTTGTGAAGGTCGTGCTCAGTATTATGATACTGCTGGTGCCGTGAGAGATATGCTTCAAAACCATATGCTTCAGGTGCTTGCATTAATTGCAATGGAACCTCCTTGTAAAAATGATGCTAAAGAAATTCGCAGAGAGAAGGTTAAGGTTCTCGCAGCGACAAGACTGGGTGATAATGTAGTTCTTGGACAATATGATGATTATAAAAATGAGGAAGGAGTAACTCCAGGTTCTCAAACTCCAACCTTTGTTGCTGGTGAGTTGTATGTTGATAATTGGAGATGGAAAGGAGTTCCATTCCATTTTATGACGGGTAAGAAGATGCCTGTAAATTGTGTTGAGGTTGTGATTAAATTTAAGTCTCCACCACAACAGTTATTTGATGGACACGATTGTAATGATAGAATTGTAATGAGATTGCAACCAGATCCACATTTGGATATGAGTATTGATATTAAATCTCCTGGTCTAAATGACAAGGTAGAAACGGCAATTCTTCAGTATCATTATCCAGTAGAAAAAGCAATTGATGGTTATGTAAAACTTTTTTATGATGCAATCAATGAAGACCAATCACACTTTGTTCACGCAGATGAAGTGTTAGAATCTTGGAGAATTGTTGATGATCTTTTATGCACTGGAGATCAATGTCGTATTATGACAATGCCATATCTTTATAATGAAGGTGTTTGGGGTCCTTGGCAAAAAACAGAACTGATTACTAAGTGGGACTATCCCCTCAAATTAAAATAGGAGTAAAAAATGAAAGTAGGATTGATTGGATTAGGACGAATGGGTGAAGGTATGTCTCGTCGTATGATGAAGGCAGGAATTGAAGTTTGGGGTTATAGAAGAAATTATGAGAAAGCAAATGAAGCATATGAAAAAGGATATGTGAATGGAGTTGTGACTACTATTGAAAATCTTGTCAAAGTAGTTAAAAAGAATGGTCAACCAGGTATTTTTCAGATGGTTGTACCTGCAGAAACAGTAGAGGAGACGATTAATGAGTTACTACGATATTGTGGTGAAGGAGATATTATTATTGATCATGGCAATAGCAATTTTAAAGACAGTCGGAAGAGAGCAGAACGACTTGCAAAGCAGGGCATCCAGTATATTGATTGCGGCACTAGTGGTGGTGTTTACGGTCTGGATCGTGGATACTGTCTTATGGTTGGAGGTGGAGATACTGCAGTCGCCACTTGTTCGCGCATTTTTAATGCACTCTCCCCAGGAATTGGAGCTGCCCCCAGGACTCAGTTTGACTCAGACATAACTTCTGCTGAATATGGATGGTTGCATTGTGGTGGTCCTGGTGCTGGGCATTTTGTGAAGATGGTGCATAATGGTATTGAGTATGGTATTATGCAGGCATACGCAGAAGGATTTAACATTATTAAGAATGCAAATGCAGGTGCTCAGTATGTTAGAGAAGGCGATGCGGAAGTTGCCCCTATGGCAGACCCAGAATCCTATTGTTATGATATTGACGTTGCTGAGGTTGCTGAGTTATGGCGTCGTGGTAGTGTGGTTGGGTCTTGGTTACTTGACCTTACTGCTGATGTGCTACGCAGGGATGGTAGCCTTAAACAGTTCTCTGGAGGAGTATCCGACAGCGGTGAGGGTCGTTGGACTGTTTCTGCCGCTGTGGATCTGGGGGTTCCCGCTCCTGTTATTACTACTGCCTTATTTGAAAGATTTAACTCACGCAATCTCGGATCCTTCGGAGCAAAAATCTTGAACGGAATGAGGTTTATGTTTGGGGGTCATCACGTTCGATGATAACTTCAGAAACTCCATATAAACTCGCAGAAGTTATTAGAGACACCTGGCCTGGTCTTTACAGATCACCCCAGGTGCCTTATAATGTAGAAAAGCAATTAAATGATGAACGAATACTGGATCGTAACAGAAAATAAGACTGGAAGGATTATCGCTCATTGTGGAGACATTAATGATGCAATAATGATGGTTGCATTTGATTCTGAAAATCGTTCTTATAGTCGCCAAAGATTCATTCTAGACCAGGTAATTACAGTAACTTCCACAACTGATAAACAACTACCTGGTCAGATTGGACTTCCTGCAGCAAAAGAACAATTGCCACCAATTGAATTGCAACAGCAAGTGTGGTTGCCAGAAGATCGGGAAGAACCAGTAATTGTATGATAAAGAAGATTCTCATGATTCTTGAAAGAGATCATGACATTACATATTATGATGAGTTTCATTACATCTATATTACTCTAAAAGAACTCATAAAAGTTATAAAAACTCACAATAAATAAAAATAAGTTGCTAAACTTTATGGAACTTTACACTTCTCCACAAGAATATTTGTTTAATCTTAAAACTTTATCAAATCAAGAAGCAAAACGATTGTGGAGAAAATCAATTAAAGAAAAATGGAATCACCAATGTGCTTATTGTGATTCCGACCAAAATTTAACAATCGATCATGTAGTTCCACAAGCAAAAGGTGGAAGTGATTTTATTACAAATGTTGTTTGTTGTTGTGAATCTTGTAATCGGTCAAAAGCACATACTGATTGGGAAACTTGGTATTACAACCAAGACTTCTTTACACAAGAAAAAAGAAATGCTATAGTTGATTGGATGAATGATAAAGAAAAACAACCTTTATATAGATATCGTCAACGTAGAAATAATGCTTCTTAATTTTTAAACCATTATCAATAGTCTTATGAGTTTTACAGTTTATTCGAAACAAGGTTGTCCCTATTGCGACAAGATTAAAATGGTTCTGAGTGATCTGAGTATCAAAAAAGGATATTCAGTCATTTGCTATGAACTTGGAACCCAATTCACTAGAGAGGAATTCTATTCTGAATTTGGAGAAGGATCTACATTTCCACAAGTTGTTTTCGACCAAAAGCATATTGGTGGATGTAGTGATACAGTAAAGTACTTACAAGAGAACAATATGTTTTGATGAGTACTATAAATAATTCTGGAAGAACAAACATCAATCGTGGTGTTGAGTTAATACTTCGAAAAAAGGGAGGGACAAATCAACCAGAATTGGATTCTAGACAGTTCAGTTTTGGAAAAATGTTTTCTCTTTTTAAACGAGAGATACATTTTAAAATTGAACTAAGAGTGATAAAAAAAACGTAGTCTCTCGGAGAAGGAAAATGTTAGCATCAGAACTCACCATTTTTTGTTTATTAACTTTTTTATTTTTACTTGTGGGTGGAGTAATAGGTTGGCTAACGAAGTCTCACTTGTATGAAAATCAGATGAGACAAATTTATACCCATCCAGAAATGTTTGATGAAAATGGTAATCTTATACCAGATGAAATTTTAGCAGTTAGATTTGAAAACAATTATGACGACGACAACGACGACGACGACGAAGAAGACAGAGACTGAGATCGAAACTCTTCCTCCAAATCCATTTATATTTGAAATTCTTGCTCTTGCTTCAAAACAAAGGTCAAAGGCAAAGAAAGTAGAAGTTCTTAAAACATACGAACATGATTCGTTAAAAGCAATTTTTATTTGGAATTTTGATGAATCAGTGATTTCATTACTTCCTGTTGGTGATGTTCCATTTTTTGGTGACAATGATATGAAGTCATCAACAATGTCTGAAAGAATTGAAGATGCGGTCAAAAAAATGAGCGGTTCATCAATAGGAGCAATTGATCAAAGATATTCTACAATCCGCAAAGAATATACTAAGTTTTATAATTTCATTAAAGGTGGAAATGATACGTTGAACGGAATTCGTAGAGAAAATATTTTTGTAAATCTTCTTGAAGGTCTTCATCCATTAGAAGCAGAAATTCTTTGTTTGTGTAAAGATAAGAAACTTGAAAATAGATATAAAATCAATAAAGAAATTGTTTCAGAAGCATACCCTGATGTTGTTTGGGGAAATAGAGGTTGAAAACTGGAGAAAAATATTGAATATTATACATAAAGATTGTGATAGAACATTAGCACAAGATAAGAGTCTTCCTATAAATTCTTATCTTGTGACGTATCTTCTAAAAGATAAAGAAAAATATGATATAGTGCAAGCAGGCAGCAAGGTGGAAGTGTTTGATACTTATTATGATGAATATGGAAAGGGTACAATTAAAGAAATTAAATGGACTGATGGAAAAGTAAGTCCAAAAGTTTATGGATATGTCCCAAAAGAAACAAAAAAAAGAAAATAATTAAGGGGAGAATTGACTTCTCCCCTTTTTTTGTGTAGAATAACTGAAGATAACTTTATTATATGGATAGAGAAAAAGTTAAACTGATTATAAGGAATATGGAACTGCTTTTGGATTCTTTGAAGGCAGAAATCTACACAGACGTTCAAGCACATAAAGCAAAAAGTAATCAAAAAATTATTGATTACGATGAAATATTTGAGGAATATGATGACTAGTAGATCGAGGCAATTAGTTAAACTACTTAAAAGATTAATCAAACAAGAACATTTGTATTCAGACAAACAACTAAAAGAAATGAGATCACAATTGAGAGTTGTGGAAAATGAACTTGTTGAATTAGAAAAACTTACATCAAAAGGATTTGGAAAGAAATGAAACCAATTAAAGCAAAAGATCTTCTTGAATTGGATAAAGAAATGAAAGTTGTGATGCTTAATCAAACACAACTTCCACAAACTCTTGTATGGCAAGGAGGTAAGAATGACTATTCCGAAGATCCCATTCATACCAAACTTCCACCAAATGAAAAGGAATGTGGTAAATGGGTTATTGAGCAACTACTTGCAAATGAACGTGGGCACTGGGGTCCATTGGAGCATCCTGCGATTACTTTGGATTGCGTTGGATTTGTTCATAATGTAATGGTTCAGGCACGAACTCATCGTGTTGGTGTGTCTTTTGATGTTCAATCTCAACGTTATACTGGTCGTCGTGTACTTAAGGTTGCCAAGGGTGAACTGAAACCAGAAAAGGTTTATTATGTGCGTCCAGAAGGTCTCTACCTTGACCGTAAAGGGCATAAGTATGAATGGACTAGGGAAGATTACGAAAGGCAGTTAAAGTTTTGTCTGTCGGCATCTGAGAGGTATGCAGAGGGTTACAATACTCGTGGTATGGCAGAAGAACATCTCCGCGATTATCTTCCTCAAAATATTCGTCAGAACTTTGTAGTCTCATTCTCTCTTCGTGCTGCACTACACTTTCTCGATCTTCGTGCAAAGTTGGATGCACAAGTAGAAATTCAGGCACTTTGTGAAGCAATGGTCCCTATCATTAAAGAATGGGTTCCTGAGATTTTTAGTTATTATGAGGAGAAGCGTCTTCATAAGGCACGTTTGAGTCCCTGATCTAAATAATTTTATATAAAATGGAGGTATAACTTTTGGCAATATATCCAATTATTCACAAAGAAACTGGTGAAACAAAAGTAATTGAAATGAGTGTTCATGACATTACTCAATGGTATAAAGACAATCCAGAATGGCATAGAGATTGGTCTAAGGGTTGTGCCTCACCAGGAGAGGTTGGGGATTTATTAAGTAAACATATCAGAAGAAACCCTGGATGGAATGATGTCCTACACAAGGTTTCAAAAGTCCCAGGTGCAAATGTAAAACCTATTTAACTATGGCAAGAAAAAGAAGGAGCAATGACAACCACCCAATTGGAGTTGGTTTGACGACTAGGCAAATGAAAAAAAGAAAACCAATTAGTGCTGACTATTTGGTTGATATTGAACCTCTTACAGAAAATCAAAGGAAACTTTTTAAGGCATATGAGGAAGGTAAGCATTTAGTTGCTTATGGTGCTGCTGGTACAGGCAAGACATTTATCACTCTGTACAACGCACTCAAAGATGTATTTGATGAGACAACACCATACGAACAAATCTATGTGGTTCGTTCTCTTGTAGCAACTCGTGAAATTGGTTTTCTCCCAGGAGACCACGATGATAAGTCTGCTCTTTATCAAATTCCTTATAAGAATATGGTAAAGTATATGTTCCAGATGCCAAGTGATGCTGATTTTGAGATGCTTTATGGTAATCTCAAATCTCAGGAAACTGTAAAGTTCTGGAGTACATCTTTTATTCGTGGTACAACACTTGATAATTCAATTATCATTATTGATGAGATGCAGAATCTTAATTTTCACGAATTGGATTCTATTATCACTCGTGTTGGTGAAAATAGTAGAATTTGTTTTTGTGGTGATGCAACTCAATCTGATTTAGTAAAAGCAAATGAGAGAAATGGCATTGTTGACTTTATGAATATTTTGAGAAAAATGGATTCATTCGAACTGGTCGAATTTGGTGTTGATGACATTGTTCGTTCTGGTCTTGTGAAAGAATATATTACTGCAAAACTTGAACTCGGGTTGTGATGTCAAATCCTTTAATTGAAAAATATAATGAATTATATGGTTCAAAGCAAAAGAAAATAGAAAGATTTAATTATGTGAATTTGAATCTCCCTCAATTGGAGAGGGAGACCATTGATGGAGTTCGTTATTATAAGGTTCCAAATGAAGACCAGTTAATTAAATTGGTCTCCATTACTTCTGTAACCAGTCATAAGAACCGTCAGTTCTTTGCTGATTGGAGAAAAAAAGTAGGAGAAGAACAAGCAAATAAAATCACAAAGCAAGCAACCAGTCGTGGGACTGATATGCATACACTTGCTGAAATGTATTTGAAGAATGAAGAGTTTAATTCTGAGGTTCTTCCAATTTCGCAAATGTTATTTGGAATTGCGAAACCTTATTTGAATAAGATAAATAATATTCACGCACTTGAAAATTCTTTGTATAGCAAAGTTTTAGGTATTGCGGGAACTGTTGATTGTATTGCCGAATACAATGGTGAATTAGCAGTCATTGACTTTAAAACTTCTAAGAAACCAAAACCAAGAGATTGGATTGAGCATTATTTCGTTCAATGTGCTGCTTATGCTTGCATGTTATATGAAATGACTGGTATAATGGTAAAGAAATTTGTCATCATTATGGCTTGTGAAAATGGAGAATGCGAAATTTATGAAGAGTATGATAAAGGAAAGTACATTAAGTTACTCACCGAATATATTAGAGAATTTGTTAGAGATAAACTTCAGCAGTATGAATGATAAACTCAAGGAAGAATTAAATAACAAGTTTCTATGTCCTCAAAAGTTCGCTCAGGATATAGAGAATATTGTTAAAGAATCCAAAATCAATTATATTGATGCAATCGTCACATATTGTGAAGAAAATAGCATTGAAATTGATACTATATCTAAATTAGTTTCTAAACCATTGAAAGAGAAACTTAAAAATGATGCTATGGAATTGAATTTTTTGAAAAAAACTACTCGTGCTAAATTGCCATTGTGACTCCTTTTGATGTATATAAAACTTACTTAGCATTCAAAAATCATTTTACAAAAGAAAATTACGATTACTTTAAATATTGTGGAAAGTCCAGAGCATCTCTGGATTCTTTTCATAAGAGGAAGGATAGGTATTTCTTTGAACGAACTTCTAGACAGAAAAATGATGATGAAATCAAAGCATATTTTGTAGCAAACTTTGCAGAATGTAATGACACTCAATCTTTATGGATTGGTGAAATCATTGAGAATGGAGAACAAGTTTATACAAATTGGTTGAAAAAATCTCAAAGTCTTTTTTACTTATTCAAAACAGAAGCAGAAATCTTTATAAACAAAGATAGTTTTGTGGAATTATTTGAGATAAAAAACAATCAACATCCAGAAATTCTCAAAAAGTATTTTCAAAAAGCAATCAGTTTGGAGACAATGGTTATATTGGATATGATATTGGGTTATGTGAAAAAGTTTGATAAGAAACTAACAGACCCAGTGTGGGAAACCGTCAGTCTGAGAATTCGCAAGTATCAACCTTTTCTAAATATTGATGTAGCAAAGTATAAACAAATTGTCAAGGAGATTGTTTTATGAGTGGATTTTTTGATTCAGAACAGGTCAGAGAATCTTTGTTTGAACTTGATGAACTTCAACACAAACTTTTTAGTGAATTATTTGAAATTCCTTTTTCCGATTCGGATAAAAAAAAGGACCTTCTAGAAACAATGAAGAATTTTTTAGAAAAACAAAAAGTCTTTATTTTTAGATTATCCCTATCTAATGATCCAGAAGCAATAGAAATGAAGAATCGAATTCTTGATTCTGCTTTATTATTTGGATTAGAACCAGGAGACAATATCAATACATTCTTTGCGAAGATGGAAGAGTCGATTGAAAACCTCGAAAAGACCCTTGACGACTGACCTTATATCTGCTATAATTAATACGGATAATACATCCAATACTCTCAATACAAAAAATACGGAGAATACAAATGTCATTTGCTGATTTGAAGAAGCAATCAAAACTGGGTTCTTTGACCGAGAAACTCATCAAACAAGTTGAAAAACTCAACGACGGTGGTTCCAAAGATGATGATCGTTTTTGGAAACCTGTAATGGATAAAGGTGGAACTGGTTCTGCTGTAATCCGTTTTCTTCCTGCTCCCGAAGGTTGTGATCTACCTTGGGCTCAGGTCTGGTCTCACGCATTTCAAGGAACTGGTGGTTGGTTGATTGATAACTGTCTCACAACTTTGGGACAAAACTGTCCTGTATGTGAAGCAAACAGAGAACTTTGGAATACTGGTAGTAAAGATAATCAAAATATTGTTCGTGATCGCAAGCGTAAGCTTTCGTATTTCGCAAACATCTATGTTGTAAAAGATCCTGCGAACCCTGCGAATGAAGGACGAGTGTTCCTTTATAAGTTTGGTAAGAAAATCTTTGATAAGATTATGGCTTCTATGCAACCAGAGTTTGATGATGAAGAACCAATCAATCCTTTTGATTTCTGGAAGGGTGCTAACTTCAAACTGAAGTTGGTGAAGAAAGATGGTTATTGGAACTATGATAAATCTGAATTTGCATCACCTTCTGCTCTTCTTGATGACGATGATGAACTGGAAGCAATCTACAAATCACTCAATAACTTGAATGATTTTGTTGCTCCAAGTGAATTCAAGTCTTATGAAGATTTGAAGAAACGTCTTGATTATACACTTGGTCTCAAGGGAACTCCCAAGTTCCAAGACCCTGAAACGATTGATGAAGAGGAAGAAGTTGAAGTTTCACGTTCTGTGAAGGAATCTGTTTCAGTTCGTTCTTCTGCTTCTAGTGATGATGACGAAGACGAGGATGATGCACTTTCATACTTCCAAAAGTTGGCAGAGTCCTGATTTCAAAATCGACTTTTAAATCCATTTTACCCCCGAAAAAAATCGGGGGTATTTTTTTGTCTGTAGGGTTCACACCCCAGTTATTTTTGGATTATAACCACGTTTAGTATTTTGATCTACGTATTGTGAAGATTCCGCATATTTCATAATATTTTTCATATCACTTACAAAGACTGATAAGTATTCTGGTTTTAGGATTAATATTTTTCTTTTCTTTTCATTTTCCAAAACTTCATATTCATAATTACTTACTTCTTTAATTGATGAAGTTGATACTTTGGACGAATTTGTGTCAGTGATAGAAGTTGCTTGAACGTCGGTTGATATTTTTATTTTTACACCACTTATAGGAGTTGGGGTAGACATATGGTTTTTATTTTATTTAGATTTGTTGTCTAAATTTAAACACAGGGACAATTTCACCATTTACTTCTTCTCCTACAATTTCATATAATAATGGATTAAGGATTATATCATTCTCAAATGCAATATCAAGAACTTGAATTTTAGTATTTTGAGATCTTCCCTTGATTGTAGTATTTCCTCCCCAACTAGTAGGCCAATTATCTAAAATATTTGTGACACTAATATCAATTTTATTTTGTCTTCCAGCAACTTTTAATGTAGACGAGTTAAGATCAATATCTTTTATGATTGCTTGTGCGGTTTCTGTTTCACCATTATAAACAGGAAGATATTGATTTAAGTTGATTGTAATACTATAATTTGTATTTTCATTTGGAAACTCACTTAAAATATAATCGTTTTGACCTTCAGAAGTGGTGACTGATAGTGCTTTTGCTGGGTCAACTTGATAACCACCAGGAACTACAACACGTCCATATTCATCTTTAAACTCAACAGTTTCCCAGTGATGTGTTTTTCCAAGTTCTTCATCACTTCCATACTTATCAATAAGATACTTATAAAAACTATTATTATCTAACGGCCAATCTTGATTGATATTTGTGATATTGTTGGTGGTTAAAATCACCCAATCGAGTTCTGCGTTATCATAAACTTTTGCAGCAACTTGGTCTGGTCTTTCGTTATCAATAATTTGATAATAGTTAAAAGCAGTTACGGCATTTGCAATATCACTACGTAATTTTGCTCTTTTGAATATATTTTTTGCTACGACATAATCGTCATTAAATGACTGATTAGGAAAATTCGCAATATATTCGAAATTTGGAAGTTCTCTGAAATATGACATTTTAGTATCCTACATCATCTGGTTTTACTGGGCTATAATTATCTAATCTAAGATTACCTTTAAACTCATCTGAAAGATTTGTTTGATAATCACTTTCATATACAGGTTCAATTTCTTGGAAGTTTAAATTCATTGTTAAAGATACTGGTTGTCCTTCATCATATGCAGCCCATTGACCATCAGGAGCATAAACTACACTCATATTGACAAGAGCACATATCTTAAATTTATTTAATCCAGATATTTCTTTATTTCCTGCTGTTTTATATGAAAGTTTAAAAACATTTGGAGTTCCAAGAAAAAGAGAATTAGCACCAGCACCAGATTGTGAGTTTAATTTTCTTGGAGCACTACCCTGTTTAAACATACGAATAATTCTTTTTACATTTCTTGCTTCTGGTTCACTTCTTGGACTCATACGCCAAGTGAAACCAAATGAACGAAGTGTTGGACCTTGAAATAATAATTCAAGATTTGAATTTGGTACAATACCAGCACCTCTTGCTAAAATAGTTTCTGCTGGAAGTTCAACTCCAGCATTTTTCAAAAGTTGAGAAATAATACTAGGTTTTATTAAAGGGTTATCTGGGGACACCCCAGCACGAGCAAGTGTCGAAAGTGTTATAAACATTTGTGGTGATATTCCTAATGCTGCTGCACCTGCTGCTGCACCTGCTTGACCCAGTATTGCTTCTTGTGTTTTACCAATCATATAATTTGCAACTCCTGCAGAGTAATTATTCATACTATCATCACCCCAACTTATCGCATTATTGTCTTGAATTCCAGAGGGAATTGGCAAAATTACAGTTCCTATACGTTCTTTTAGAGCGCTATTTCTTTGTAATCCTTTTGCAAAAATATCTGATGAATTACTTTTGAGAAACGCATCTCCAAGAGGTGCTTGATAGTTATACATTGTAATTTGTAATGTATCTTGTTGATTTTCTAAAATATCACTAGGATATTTTAAAAGTCCTCCATTTTTAAATAAGTCTTTTTCATTTTTGCTTGAAAAATTTAAGTTTTGTATACCTGGCAATCCAGGTGTTGTTAATGCATCAATTAACCCTTGTATTCCACCTAATCCTGGTATTGCTGCTGTTATTCCTATATTGCCACCTGGATTTGGGTTTTGTGCAGATGGTTGTGTTGGTAATGATGTTGATATTGCAGTTGCAAGATTTTTTTGCATTGCAGTTTGAATATTCTTTGTGGTATTTGCTGTATATCCACCACCAAATCTTGCTGCAGGACTTTGTGCATAACTATTCAAACTATCATAGTTTACACCATTTTTAGAATAACTTACTTTTCCAGTTCCATTTGGGCCACCATCAATTGTATAATTTAATCCTTTTATGAGAGGATCATTGCTGTTTGGGTCTACTGGTTGTCCAGCAGAATATTTTGAAGGGTCATTAACATTAATGGCTTTCACAATAGTTCCATTAACATTAATTATACTATTTGCGGTTGTAAAATTTATATTAGGATTTTGAGCCATCTATGGTGCGTCCCAAACTTTGGTTTTAAATACTGGTTGACCTCTTTTATCAACAAACTTCTCTGTTGGAAGTAATGATACCTCTCTCCATTCTTTTTCAGGCACTTTAAAGAATTCGGTCATTACCCCAGAGAAGAGGTATTTGTGTAAAGTTTTCTTGGGTGCGTTTACAATTCCTTCTTTATTTAGAAAGGATTGTGCGACACCTCCACGGTATTGTGGATTGAGGTAATGGAGATTTGCTCCAAGAAACCAACCTTCATTAAAACTAATGTCTAAAACATAAGACAAAGGGTGTTTATCCCAGTATTCATATTTTTGTGGATACTTTGCGGAATATAAAAAGAAAACCAAATCACCTGGTTTTATAAATCCAGTATCTGCTTCATTAATATCTCTTTTTTGTTGATTTCTCAACTCATTCATTAGTGAATTTGTCCACCAATCAGTGCTACGATATTTGTTGCCTGCTTGCTTTCTGATGTCATCTGCGATCATTTGACTGGAATCCCCAATTCTTTTTCTGTAAAAATCTTGAACTCATATTTTCTATCAGCACACCAATCTCTTGCTGCTTCCCATTTTGCTTGATTGATGGCCCACATTTTAACTGAATACGCCCAAGACTTTGTTCTTCTTTTTGGATTTGTTTCAGGCATTTTTAAGTCTTTTTGTGGTTTGATTTCAACAACAAGAGTTCGATTGTTGCCTTCTTTATCTCTATACTTCACAAAAAAATCAGGAAAGTATCGGTGAACTTTATTATCAATTGGTGAACGGTAGGGGATGCAAAATTCTTCACTTTTCCAGGAGTTTACACTTTCAGTCAAATCACAATATTGCATAAACTTCAATTCATAAGAAGATCTATAAACAATATTTGATGGGTCTCCACCATATTTTTGTGGATTATGGGGTCTATATTTTCCCTGTCTATATTTACTATCTTCGTTACGAGGCATACATATTATAAACACTTAAGATATTTATAGATGGCTTCTCCAGCTCCAGGAAGAGGAAAACCAGACATAGGACCATTCTATGTTAAAATGACTGATGGAAGTCCAAAAAACGGACTTCCAGGAGCAAGAGATATTTTTGGAAATTTATCTCTTACCAGTCAATTTAAATTATCTTTACACTTAACAAATCAAGATGCCGATGCTGGTGGAACTGGATTGATGAAGTGGTTGAGTGATTCTGATATCACTAGAAATGACAGAAAAACATTTTTATATGACTTTTATTGTGCGGAAGCAATAATTCCTGGAGCACAATTTGATGTCACTGAAGAGATGGGAAGTCGTCAAGGAACAATTGAACGATTTCCAACGAGAAGAATTTTTCCAGAATTTACAGTAACTTTTTATGTGGATAATAGGCATCAATTGATTAGACTTTTTGAAGAATGGATGAATTATATTAATCCATTATATTCTGACTTGGGTAGGATTCCTGCAAGTGAAGTCGGTCAAGGTAATAGTAGAGCAAAAGAAAGACCAGACTTTTTCCGATTCAGATATCCAGATGACTATAAAAGAATTATTTCTATTACAAAATTTGAAAGATTTTTTAATAGTAATGACCCAGAAAATATTGGATATTCCCCACATTTGACTTATAGAATGATTGATGCATTTCCAACTAATTTAACTGCAATGCCTTTGACTTATGAGGGAAGTCAAATTACAAAAACAACGGTGACTTTCCAATATACTAGATACACAATGGAGAGAAACAAAGGGAAATAGAGGAATAAATAATTTTAATGATAGTATAAATTATGCCATTACCCAAGATTTCAACTCCACAATATGAATTGGTTTTACCATCAACTGGAAAAACAATTAAATACAGACCATTTTTAGTCAAAGAAGAGAAGATATTAATTCTTGCTCTTGAAAGTCAAAGCACAAAAGAAATTACAAATGCAATCAAGCAAGTATTAAAAGATTGCATTTTAACAAAAGGAATTAAAGTAGAAGAATTACCTACTTTTGATATTGAATATATTTTCTTAAATGTTCGTGGTAAGTCAGTTGGAGAAAGTCTTGACTTGATTATAACTTGTGGTGATGATGGAGAAACGCAAGTTCCAGTGACTGTTTTCATAGACCAAATTCAAGTTCAAGAAGATCCAGAACACAATAGAGACATTCAACTTGATACTGATTTGGTTTTGAGAATGAAGTATCCTTCATTGGACCAATTTATTAAAACTAATTTTGATTTTAGTTCAAATCAAAGTTCATCAAGTATTGACAGGTCTTTTGATATAATTGCTTCTTGTATTGATGTTATTTTTAACGCAGAGGAAAGTTGGTCCGCTGCGGATTCTACCAAAAAAGAATTGACTGATTGGATTGAAACTTTAACACCAAATCAGTTTAAGGAAATTGAGAGGTTCTTTGATACGATGCCTAGACTTTCTCATACCGTAAAAGTTACAAATCCAAAAACTAAAGCAGAAAGTGAAGTTACGTTGGAGGGATTGACATCTTTTTTCGGTTAAGTATGGCTCATATGGAACTAGAGTCATATTTTAGAATTAATTTTGCCTTGATGCAGTTCCATAAATATTCATTAACTGAGATAGAAGCAATGATTCCTTGGGAGAGGGATATTTACTTAGCACTTTTACAGCAACACATCGAAGAAGAAAAATTAAAACAGCAGCAACAACAAAATGGTTAGTTCTGTTCTTAGTCCAGAAAAAATAGTAGGAAGACAGAATACAAATAAAGCAGCAGCACAGAACTTTATTTCGGGTGGTTCTATACTTGGTGCTTCTGTTGTGAATAGTGCTGCAAATAAAATCGTAGGATTTCAAAGAGCAGGAGTTCAACCAGCACCTTCTGCGACAGGCAGTATTGTAAGCACAATATCTACAAATATTAATAATAATGTAACGAGCACAATTAATAAAACACTTCAAGGGTTTTCTTCTGATTATCAAAGAAGATTGAAACAAGTAGATGATGCAAAACCAATTGGAATTCTTGGTAAGTTTTTAAATGTTTATAAGACTGCATTAGGTTTTATAAATTTCTTTGGCAATAAAAAAAATATTGATAAGGTAAGAGATAATTTAGAAACACTTAAAAAATCATTTACTGAAAGTTTTGAGGTTGCAAAATTAATTCGTCAAGTTATAATCAAAATTGTAAAACAATTATCCAATCTTCCTGTTGCTTCACCTTCTGGTGGTGGAGGATTGAATCTTGATGTTGATATTCCTGGTAGTGGATTGAGGAAATCTGCTCCAAGAGGACTAGGAAGAATGATGGGTGGAAAAGGAAAAATGCTTGCTCTTGGTGCTGGTGCATTAGGACTTGGTGCTCTTGGTGCTGGTACGGTGAATGCACTTTCTGATAGTCCACAAGACCAAGCACAAGCAGCACAAACATCGCCAGATATTCCTGGAGATGTTGTTGATAAGTTTTCTTCAATTGTTGATAGATTTGCAAATGTAATCAGCAAATTATTTAATATGAAGAACGAAAAATCAAAGGGTTCTTCTAGTGGTGGAGGAGGTGGTGGGAGTAGTCCTGGTAGTCCTGGTGGTCCTGGTGGTCCTGGTATAAATCCACCAGATACAGGAATAATTAGTGGGAATCAAGAACAAATTGAATCTCAAATGTTTGATTATCTTAAACAAAATTATGGAGAAAATGTTGCTTACGGTATGTTATCCAATGCGATGAGGGAAAGTGGTTATAGAACTAATGCACCAGAGGGTGGTTATTTTGGAATGTTTCAGTTAGATAAAAACAGAGAGGCAAAATTTAGAGAATGGGCAAAATCAAAAAATCTTGACCCAATGAGCAATCAAGCTCAATTGCAGTATGGTGTCATAGAAGCACAACAACTTGGAACTTTGGAAAGAATGAAAGCATCCAAAACACCAGAAGATGCAGCAAGTCTTTTTTATAATGAATTTGAAAGAGCTGCCTACAGCAAACCAATAGTTGGATCTGCTTACACACCCAACAATCCACACGAACAAAAAAATAGAAAATTTTTACAACAAATAAGAGAAAGACAGTCCAAAAGAACACCAGGTGCAATTCTTGGAGCACCACCAGCACCAGTATTACCATCATCAACACTAAAACCGGCACCTGGACAAGGTGGCCCAGGTTTGCCAGATTGGATGCTTCCACCAGAAAAAAGAGAACAATATAAAAACTTAGCAACAAATGTTTCTCAACCACCACCATCACAGCAGCAACAACAACCTGTTGTGATGCCGATTAATTTGAGTGGTGGAGGACAACAACAAACAGGTGGTGGTGGGGCAAGTGCTCCTCCACCTTCACAAGGGAGTGGACCATCAGTTCCATTTTTGCCAGCAGCAAATACAGATAATTTCTTGGTTCTTTATTCTAGAATGGTTTACAATATCGTTGACGGATAATGAAAAAAACACTCTCTTCTCCATTAGTTGCTGCGGCAAATAATATTGTTTCACTTGGTTCAAGGTCAAGCTCTTTACCAAAGTTTCAACGTGAATACATTAATTTTGGTAAATTTTTAGAAGTAGAAAAAAGGTCATTAGAAAAATTAAAACTACCAGACAAGAAAAAGATAAAAGCACTTGCTAGTTTAAATATCGCAAGTAATTTTGGAAGACCAGGAAACCTACTGGGTTCTTTGTTTAGTGGAGCATTGGACCTTGCTGGATTTGTTGGTAATATGTTTCCAGGTAGAGGAAAGTTAGGAAAACCACAAAAACCATCAAACATAAGACCACCAAAACCAACAATTAGAGGACCACGATTGAAATTGGGTGGTATGAGAGCAGTTGGTGTTGGTAATGCACTATTTGCTGGACTTGATTTTGCGACTGGTCTTGCGGAAGGTGAAAGTGTAGGAAAATCAGCAGCAGGAGCAGGTGGAGCACTTGCTGGTAGTCTTCTTGGGGGAGCAATCGGTCAAGCACTTATTCCTATTCCTGGACTTGGTTTTGTTGTTGGAAGTATGGCTGGAAGTTTTCTTGGTGGATATACTGCTGATAGGGTATATGAAGGTGGAAGTGCTCTTAAACAAAAACTTGCCGAACGATTAAAAGGACAAGAAGAAAAACAAAAAGCACTTACTGGTGGGTCTAGTTCTTTTGTTGATTCTATAAGTAAATTCGAACAGTCGGTTGGAAAATTTGAAGAATTTATTAATAAATCATTTGCTTCAATGGTAAATGCTGCCGCATCTGCTGCTGGTTCTGATGAAATGATGTTAGATTATGGTTTAGATCCAGATGCAATTCCCGATTCTCCTGAACTTCCAGGAGAACTTCCAGAGATGACTGCAGAAGGTGGAGATATTCCAAGTAGGGTTGTATCTTCTCCTTATGGATGGAGATGGGGGAGAACACACACTGGTGTTGATTACCCAAGACCAGATGGAACCCCAGTAAGTGTAATTCAACCAGGAACCGTTACTTCTGCTGGATGGAATGATGGTGGATACGGATATATGGTTATGATTTCCCACCCTGGTGGCAATACAACTCTTTATGGGCACTTAAGTAAAATATCAGTCAAAGAAGGACAACAAATAGAACCTGGAACTGTAATTGGAAATGTAGGAAGCACAGGAAATTCTACGGGACCTCACGTCCATTTTGAAGTTAGAAGAGGAGGAGGTGGAATTTCAATACCAAATAATGAAGGAGATAAGTATTTTAGATTTGGTGGAAATATAAAAGTCAAACCAAAGGCAGGAGTTTCGGGAGCAGGTTCTAATCCTTTTGTTTTAGAATTACACGCAGACCCAAATGCAAAAGGACAAAAAACAGGATTAATTCCAAGTAATACTAGTCCAGATACTGCTGTTTCTCAAGCACTTGTTTCTAGTTTCGGGACTTATGGTAAAAATTTTAGAGGAGGATTGGGTGTTACAAATCGAGGTGGAAATATTTTAGAATCAGATATGGCATTAGGTGCTGAAGCAAATGCAAAAAAAATAGTTGAAGCAATGATGAAAGACCCTAAACGAGCATATCATATTTTTGCAGGACATGCTGATGTGACAAAAGGTGAAACTGGTGCTTCTGGAGAAAAGGAATATAATTTAAAAACTGCTGAATTGGTTGAAAAATTAGCAAAAGCACAAAAATTAAATGTAATGTATCATAAATCTATTATTGCAAATGAAGCAAGTGATCCAAATTCAAATCTTTCCAGAATTAAAGCAATAATGGATGCTTCAAAGAGACCTGGAATTGGTGGACCAGAAGCAGACCCCAAAATGCTTGAGATGTATAAAAAAGGGTTAATAAATCAAATGAGTAGTTATCCATCATATAATCAACCAGGTGGTGCTTCTGTGATTATGCCTATAATGATGGGTGGAGGTAGTGGAGGACAAAAACCAGTCTTCATTCCTGTTGGAGGAGGTGGAGGTGGTGGAACTGTGATTATGCCTGGACCAACAGAAGGTCAAGTGGTAAATAGTCTTATGAAAACAATGTTACTCACCAATCTTTCCGCAACGTAATGGCAGCAGCAGTAGGTTCATTTAAACCCAATTATTTTACCATTCAAACTTTGGATGGTAGTACAACTGTTGATGTTACAAACTCTTGTTTGTTCTTTGATTATTTTGAGGATATTTTGTCTCCTTGTGTGACTGCTATAGCACAACTAATGAACAGTTCGTCCTTGTTTAATATTTTACCAATTCGTGGTGGAGAGAAAGTTACAATTAGTGTTGATACTGCTTTTGGTGAGTTTGTGCTTGATGACTTATATGTTTATAAAGTAAGTAATCTTGACGCACAACACTCAAATGAAATCTTTACTTTACATCTTGTTTCTCGTGAAGGATTAACAAATGAGACTTCAAGATGTCAGACAATTTATAGAGGAAATTTGCAATCTACTGTTACTAAAATTCTTAAAAATGATTTAAAAACTAAAAAGTATAAAACTGAAAACATAGAACAAACATCAAATGATTATTCTTTCATCGGAAACAATCGCAAACCATTTCACGTTTTAACTTGGTTGGGACCAAAAGCAGTTCCAGCAAACGGACAAAATTCAGGAACTTCAGGAGAAGAAGCAAGAGGAACTGCTGGATTCTTATTTTATGAAAACAAAGATGGATTTAATTTTAGAAGTATTGATAGTTTAGTTTCAAGCACAAAGATACAAACCAATAGTGCCGATAAAGAAAATATACCATACTATCTTTTCACGCAAGTAATTGAAGAAAATCAGGCAAAAACCAATTTTAATATATTAAATTATAACTATGAAAAGAATATCGACTTAATGAAATCATTACGAGTTGGTATGTATGCAAATAAAACTTATTTTTATGATTTGTATTCCAATACTTTGGATTTGTATACTTATAAAGTAAAAGACCAAGTTAAGAATAAATTGGGTGGTGCTGAAAGTATTGCTGTATCTGATGAGTTTGGTGATAGCATTTCTCGTATTATGGTAAGAACATCAGATAGGGGAGCATTAAAACCAGATGGTTCAGTGAGTGATAAGTTAAGAAGTGGTGCTGATATGGCAATGTCATACTCTAGATACAATTTATTGTTTACACAAGCACTAAATATGGTTGTTCCTTGTAATGTAAATTTGAAAGCAGGTGGAATTATTCACGCAGAGTTTCTACGAATAGATAGAAATACAAATATGACATCAGATGAAGAGCAGAGTGGATATTATTTAATTAAAGAATTGAGACATCATTTTGAGGGTGGGCAAATGGTTACAAGTTTGAGATTAATTCGTGATAGTTACGGTCTTTATAGTCCAAATAAATAAGAGAAATGGAACTACAAGAACTTATAAACAACATATATGAGGAACTAGAAAATTCCTCATTGAACGTACAAAGAAAGAGATATCTACAAGCATATCTGGAAGAACTTTTAAAATATCAAAATAATCATCCAGAGTCCACAGTGGCACCAAATTCATTAGAACTATTTTGTGATTTAAACCCAAACGCATTGGAGTGTAGAATTTACAATGATTGAAGAAGCTTTATTAAAATCCAATTACATCGGTAAAGATGGTTTCAGTTGGTGGATAGGACAAGTTGCTCATCCAGATTATTGGAAAAAGGCAGCAGATTATTTTAATGGTGATTGGAACTATCGTTGTAAAGTAAGAATTATTGGTTATCATCCTTTTTCTGGTTCTGTTTTGAGTGATGAGGATTTACCTTGGGCGCAGGTAATGATAGACCCTGCCTTTGGTAGCGCTCAAGGAGGAACAGGAAAAACATTAGATCTAAAAGGTGGAGAAACTTGTTTTGGTTTTTTCTTAGATGGTGATGACGCACAACAACCAGTAGTTCTTGGTCTTCTCCACAGAAGTGATGGTGTTAAGAACTTAATTAGTGAGCAGAATGTAAAAGCAGATATGAGTTCAGGATTTAAACCATTTACAGGTCATCCTGGAGGCAAAATACAATCAACACAAAGAGAAGTAAGAAAAAATAAAGAAATAGACCAAGCAAATCCAACAGCATCTACAACACAAGAAACTTCACCAATACCAATTTCGTTTGCGGATGCAGCAAACCTTGATGTTGGACTTGATGCTAGTGGTATTCTAAAGAACAGTGTTTCTTGGGATAGTGTGAAAGGATTTACAACAAATATCAATGCATTTGATCCCAAATTAAATTTATTTGGAGATAAATTGGTTTGCCAGGCTCAATCAACTTATGGAATAGAAAAAAAATGCGATAAAACTTATATTGGTGCAAATGGTTGTCAAAATAATTTAATCGGTCAAATCACACAAGGTCTTCAAGATTTTATTGCAGTCACAAATGGATTGGATAAGTATTTAAGTACTTATATTGACCCAGTATTAAATGAAATTGTAGATATTGGAAATTCAATTAAAAAATGTGCTAGACAAATTGGTGGAATTATAAAATTAATTATCAATAATTTAAGAAATACAATTTTCAAATGTATTGCTTGGGCTTTTAGAAAACTTGTAGGACTGGTTGTTCCTCCTCCACAACAAACAATTGTTTTGGAGACAATGAAAAAAATATTAGATGTAATTTTTTGTATTCTTGAAAAACTTAATTTTCTCCCATTCATTGAAAATCTTCTTGGCGATTTAGCAGCAAATACAATCAATGCCCCAGTTTGTGCAGTAGAGCAATGGACTGCTGGAATTTTAGCAAAAGTAATGGATAGTATAGAAAGCGCACTTTCTACTATTATGTCTGGAATTGGTTGGTTGACTGGTGGTCTTTCAACTGTTTCTGGAATTTTAAATCAAGCAAGTTCATTGGCATCACAAATTTTTAGTTTTCTTGAATGCACTGGTCTTGCTTGTAAAACTCCACACGTTTGGGCTTCTAAATTTGGTCCAAGTGAAAAAGATGCGGACAATTGGGAAAAAATGGTTGATGGTGTGAATGTATTTAAAGGTGTGAGTAAAGATTTGGGATCTATTGAAGATGCACTTGCAGTGACTCCACTTTATGCTGGAATTAATGGAAGATTTAATAATATCTTTAATAAATGCAATCAAAAAGTTCAAAATCCAACAAGTCAATATGATATTGTACCATTACCAGTTGGATCAAAGTATGCTACTTGTATTCCACCAATTGTTAATATTTTTGGTGATGGCATAGGAGCGAAGGCAATACCAATTGTTGATAATACTGGATCTATATTTTCAGTTGAAATATTAAGTAGTGGTGTTGGATATACAATTCCACCGACAATTTCTATTGTTGATAATAGTGGTTGTGGTTCTGGAGCAGAAGCACAAAGCATAATCAATCAAGATACTGGTTCAATTGAAACCATATACGTTACTAATCCTGGTTCTGGTTACGCACAAGGAAATTATACAAATATAGGATCTGATACTGGAACTGGAGGAACTGGAGGAATTGGAACTGGAGGAACTGGAGGAACTGGAACTGGAGGAACTGGAACTAATGTTGCAAATTCTGGTGATGTGTCTGGTTGCGTTCAAAATATAATTGTAATCGCACCTGGATATGGATATACAACTGGGGATACAATCACAGATGGTAAGAATACCTATACTCCAATAGTAACTCCTGGTTCTGGTGCTATTATTGGCATTCAACCACTAACAAATCCAATTTGTGGATTTGATAGGACACCAACATTAACTATAAATACCAGGTCAGGAGTTGCTGCAAATGTTGTTCCAATTATGAAATTTACTCCAATATATACTACGATCACTCAAGATCAAGTAAATCAAGCAGCAATTGCTGGAATTGTAACATCAGTGGTGGATTGTGTATGAGTGGATGTAACGAAAATCAACAAGTAACTCAAACCGATTGGTATAGGTTTGAGGCTGGAACTAAAAGTTTCGCAAATGGTGATATAGAGTTGGGGTTATCAACACCAACTAAACAAGGAATTAATATGTATAAAAATGGAAATTGTGATTTTGCTATTAATGGGACATTAAAAGAAGTATCTGGATTTAATGTTAAAAATCCAGAGGAATTTGCGAGAATTATTGATGCTGAAAATGGAAGTATTCTTATTCAAGCATTAAATGGAACTATAACCCTCAAAGCAGCAAATATTCGTTTAGTTGGTGTTGATGGAGTTGGGGGAGAAGTTACAATTCAAGCATCAAAACAAGTTAATATGGATGCACCAACAGTATCAGGCCAGGGAACAAATATTTCTTTTGCTGGTGCCAATAAGACTCAAATTGCTGGCACATCATTAGATTTAGCAACATCAACAAAAGCATCGTGTTCTTCTGGTGTGGATACTGATAGTTCTTCTATAATGGGTAAAATATTAAAAGCAATCAAAGATTTTAAGGATTTCTTTGCATCTATTTGTTCCAAATAAACCAAAAGGATAATAATTATGGATTGCACTATTTCAAATGTTGGTGAAAAACTAGTTGTAGGACAACTTGATACATCATTTTTAACTGCTGGAGCAAAACTACTTCCAGGAACTGCAGTTATCAATGGACCTTGTTATATTGGTTTAACGCCACAGATTGGAGTTGCACGAGCAACTTGTATGATTGGAACACCATTGGGTGTTGCTGCTCCTGCTTCTTTGGAAGTTACAGGAATATCAAATTTTGCTGGCATTACAAATACGGCAGGAACTATAAATGATTTAGGAGTATCAAATATTTTTGGATTTACTAGTAGAATTGGAGCAAAAATTGCAGCCGCACTTAATCTTGATAATGGCGCTAAAATACAATCGGCAGTAAACATATCACAAGGGCCAAAGGTTTGTCAAGCAGTTACTATAACCCCATTAATTCAAGCACAAGCAGGAGTTTTTAACACTATTGTGGCTAACGTTGGTGTTTTGGGTCCAGGTGTTGATATTACCAAATGCACCGGAAAAAAACCATTTGATATTCCACACCCAACGAAGGAAGGGTGGAGATTGAGGCACGTTTGTATTGAAGGTCCAAGTGCGGATGTGTATGTACGAGGAAGACTGAATAACTCAAATGTAATTGAATTACCAGAATATTGGAGAAGATTAGTAGATCCAGAAACAATTACTGTAAATTTAACTCCAGTTGGATCACATCAAGAATTGTATGTGGATAAGATTGAATGGGGAACTAAAATTTTAATTAAAAATAATTGTAGTTCTGCTATAAATTGCTATTATACTGTTTATGGTGAAAGAGCAGATACAGATAAAAATATTCCAGAGTATGAAGGAACTTATAATGACTATCCTGGTGACAATAGCCAATATACTTCTTCTGGGACAGAAGCAATAGTCCAATAAATATGTTTAATTACTATAAAGAAAGAGAATATAATTAATTATTATGGCCAATGAAAGAGATTATATTGCTGAAATACAAGAGATTAATTCCACAGTCTCGCAATATTTTGCGTCCATCGGTCAATCTCAAGAATATTATGAGAAACCATCAAATAATGTAAATACTCTTCAAGCACAATTAGACAATCAACGAATAGGTGTAGGAAATAGTGATACTTCAATTACAGCAACTATTATTGCGGACCAACAAACAGAGTTAGACCGAAAACTCGCAGAAGTTGAGATGCTAAAGGATCAATTAACAATTATGGATATTAAGATTGATCGATTTGATGCTCTTATTCAAAATATAGATAAAGAAATTATCCCTCTTGTTGATGAGATTAATGTTGCGATTGCATCAGTAAAAACTGCTTATGATGCTAGGATTGCTGCTGGTTGTAAAAGTGATTTGTATTGGGAACAGATAGGTACAAAATCTTATGGATTTGGGGGTTTCTATTTTGGAGATACGATATATGAATGTAAGAAAAATCCAAATGTAAAGACGGATTATGGTAAATATGGAATAAAATATTATAGAAGACCACAAAACCAGGATTATGGTGCAAATATTGTTAAAGAATTTTTAGGCAATATTAATATAGGAAGTTCTAGTTTAGCAATATTAAGTAGTGATGGTACATCAAATTTACAAGTTGGAGATACAATTACTGACAATGTAGATAATCCAACAGTATTTTCTTCTGCGAATTTACCTTCAATTGTTGGATTTGGAACGACAGCAATTGTAGCATCTTCTACACAATTTAGTGGTTCAATTAGTATTGGTTCTACTATTATCGCACATACTGGAATTGGAACTACTGGAAATATTAATGTTGGAGATACAATAACTCTCTCTGGTGTTTTGGCACTTAATACAACAGTTTCTGGTATTGGAACCACAATAGAATCTCAGATAGTTTGGAATCCAAATTATGGTGGTGCTGGTGTTGGTTCAATGATAAGCACATCAGTATCTGTAAATAGTTTGATTGTAAGTACCGCAGCAATTGGTAATACAACAAATGGTTCATTTACGGTTGGTATTTTATCCACATTTCCATCAGTAATTTTGAGTGGTACATCCATAAAGGCAGCAGCCAATACCAATTTTACAGATATAAGAACTACACAAACTGACGCAACTATATTTGATTATTCAAACAATCCTATAGACCCAGTAACTGTTGGAATTATGGGAAATGATGCACTTGGATTTGGACATAAGTTAGTAAGAGTGAATAATGGAAGTCCAGTCGGTCCTTTCCAATGGAAAGAGGTGATGACTTCTAGTTTTTCGGATAAAACAGACGCACAATTAAATGATAATGAAAGATATTTAAGGACAACATACCCAGAACCTGCCTGTGGTGCTGGTTATGAGAGATATTATCCTGGCAATACTTCTTGGCCTATTAAGATTACTTATACTTATGGAATTACTGGGTATCCCGCAATATCCACATCATCCACATACGCACAAGAGGGGGATACAATTACTGTTGGTTTTGGTTCAACAACTCCTTTTGGTATTGGTTATACGGGAACATCTTCGAATAATCCAAGTGCTGGTACTTGTACACCACTTGATACTGCAATTACTACTGCAGAAACAAGTAGAGATGCGATTATTGCAAGAAACACTCCAAAGATTGATAGTTTAATTACATCATCAAGTGCTCTGAGAAGTATCCGAGATAAGATGGAAGGACAAGCATTTGCTGTTTTGCAAGGAAGAGTATATGGTGATGTTGAGGTCAATAAACTCAAAACAGAACTTGCAGCATTGCGAGCAGTAGATTTAAAACAGTTTGAACCACCAACATATTATTTCAATCCAGATACAGGAAAAACATCTTCTTCCACTGTTGGTATTGGAACTATTTAATTTTGCTCCATAGAATGAAACCTATATATTATAAGAAAAAAAGTACCAGCAATAAGTAATGACGGACAGATTTCCACTTATAGCAAATCCAACATCCAAGCAAATTGAGGAGTTGGCTTCTGGTGATAATTTAAATCTCCAAGGAAGTGGTATTGTTGGTGCTACAACTATAACCGCAGATAAGTTTGTTGGAACTCTACAAGGAAATGCAACGAGTGCAGACACATTAAATGATGCTGCGAATATAACTTCCGGAACAATTAGTTCTTCTAGATTATCTGGTTATTATGGAATTGATGTAAATAGTGCAAATATACTTACAAATGCTGCTGGTATAACTTCTGGTTTTATTAGTAGTGAAAGATTGTCTGGTTATTATAATATTAATGTTTATGGAGCATTAGGATCTCAATACTTAACTCGTGCTGAAAATATTCTTGCTGGATTTATAAATCCAGCAAGAATGCAAGGAACATATAATATTAATGTTTCTTCTGCTGCAACTGCATCAAATTTAACACCAGGTCTTTATGCCGTTAATATTTCCGGAAATGCGGCAACTGCTACTACTGCTACAAATCTTTCTGGTGGTAATGTTACTGGAACAAGTTTAAACATTAGTGGCAATTCCAATTTAGGTCTTACCACAACCACAAATCTAACAGTAACGAATACCGCAACTATTGGATATTCTACAATCACGAGTGCTTCAATTGGAGTTGCTACTATAGGATTTTTGGGAGCAACCAACTCTAATGTTTCTGGAACTTCAACTGTAGGATTTTTAACAGCATCTAATATTTCTACACCAAATGCAACAATTGGAATTTTAACAGCAACTACATTATCTAATATTAGTACTGCCAGTATTACTAATTTAACTGTTGATTATCTTAGAGGAATTCAAATTACTTCTCTTGATAGAATTAATACTGGAATTGCAAGTGTTGGAATAGCAACCATTGGGATTGCTTCAATTACAAATGCGTATATTGGTATTACTACTGTAGGTCAGATTAATATTTCTTCTGGAATAATTACCGCAACCACATTTAGTGGAAATCTATCTGGAACTGCTACAACTGCTAATAATCTTTCAAATGCTTCGGGAATAACAACTGGTATAATAGATCCAGCAAGATTATCTGGAACTTATAATATTAGTATTACTGGTGATTCTCAAGCATCCACAGCAACGACATCAGTAAATGTTATTGGTGGTATTGCCTCTGTTACAAATTTAAGAGCAACAGGAATTACAACTCTTGGTGTTATTAGTGTTACTAATTTTAGAGCAACAGGAATTACAACTCTTGGTGTTACTACTGTAAGTGAATTAAATTCTGCTGGAATTGTTACTGGGTCTTCCTTCTCTGGAAGTGGACTTAATTTAGTTGGCATTGTAACGCAACTTACAATAGGAACTGGTCTTACTTTAACTTCTTCTCAAGCACTTGGAAAAGGAACAGTTCAAGTTGGAATTAAGACTTCAATTGGAAAAACAATTTATGTTTCTTATTTGGGAAGTGACACAAATACTGGTTTGGTGGAAAGTGATGCAAAGAGAACAATCAAAGCAGCAGCAGCACTTGCATTACCTGGAGATACAATTAAGGTATTCCCTGGAACTTTTGTCGAAAACAATCCCATTACATTAGCAGCAAATGTTTCCGTGCAAGGAACAGAACTTCGTAACTGTACCGTAACTCCACAATATCCAGATCGAGATTTGTTCTATGTAAATAACGGTTGTCATATGACAAACCTGAATTTTAATGGTTCTCCTGCAACTAATGGTGCATCAGTTATATCATTTGTTCCATTGTCTGGTGTTTCATCAGATAGATTTTTTGATGCAGCAAGAATGATTCGATTGAATCTTGATTTTATTGCAAGTGAGACTGTGGGATATTTGACGAGCACTGATTATAGAAGTCCAGCATTTACAATTGGTGTAAGTACAATAAGAAACTGCAAGGAAGATATCGTATCGATTTTTAAAGCAGTTTGTTATGATATCACAAGAGGTGGAAACTCCAAGTCTGTTGGCGCAGGCAAATCATATTATACGGAAGCAGGAGCACTTCAGCATATTGTTGGAGTAAAAACAGAGACAATTGATGCACTAAACTATGCTGCTGGAATTGCAAGGTCGTGCATCAATAATGTTTCATTTGCAAAAACAAGTGGTGGAAATTATCAAACATATTATACTCAAGTAAAAGATTTAAGTATGCAACCCGATGGTGCATATGGAAATCAAAGTTTAAGTGGTTGTGCAAATGTTGTATCAGCAATTTACTCTTGTGTTGGTGTTGTTACAACGATCATCAATCAAGGATTGAGTGTTCTTGGTGTGGGAATTAATACCACATATCCAGGCAATTCTGGCATTGGAACTACCAATCCAAATGACCCATCATTCTCTCCAGGTGTTGGAAATATTGACAAGGGACCTTATATTCGTAACTGCACTAACTTTATTGCAAATAGTATTGGTCTCAAAGTTGATGGATTTACAGCAGAACCAGGAGACCAAGATGATATTGGTGTAACTGGTTCGATGAGTGTTGATAGTTATACTCAATACAATCAAGGTGGTATTGGTGTTTCAATTACAAATGGTGGATACGCACAGTTAGTTTCTATCTTTACGATTTGTGATGATATAGCAATTTATACAGCATCTGGTGGGCAGTGTGATATTACGAACTCCAACTCATCATTTGGCAATTACGGTCTTTATGCAGTTGGTGTGGGAGATAATACAACGAAATCCATTTACCGTTATACTGGAACTGCAACAACAGAAGCAGCAGCAAGGTCAAATGTAATTACGATTTCTGGTGTTGGAACCAATCGTCCTTATGACGGTCAATCTTGTTACTTTGGAACTTTATATTATAATATCAATACTATTCGAGTAGATGGTGGTGGTTCTGGATATACAGGTCAACCAACTGTTACGATTAGTGATCCAACTGGACCAAATGGAGTTGCCGCACAAGCATCAGCAACAGTTGTAAATGGTTCAGTCACCGAAATTAACGTTTTAAATTCTGGTTCTCAATATTTAAATGCTGGTGCAACAATTACAATCGCAGGACCAGGAGGTGCAGGAACAACAGCAACAGCATCTGTTTCGAATTATCAACCAATTTATTATAAGGTTGCTTCTGCAACTTTACCTTCTGCTGGTATTTCCACAGTCACATTTTTACAGACACTAAATAATACAGTTAGTGCTGGAACGACTGTTTATTTTGCAAGAGGAAGTTTACAACTCGCATCCACAATTTCATTCGAACACGTTGGTGCTGGTACAAACATCTTTACAGCAAAACCTGCTCTTGGTGGTGTTGTAATCCCTGAAAACAAAGTAGTTCAAATTGATGGTGGAACTGTAACTTATACAAGTACAGACCAATCAGGTAATTTTAATATTGGTGATGGTGTTGTGATTAACCAATCAACAGGTCAAATATCAGGTAGAGATTTTACAAAAGCACTATTCACTACTATGACACCATTTATTCTTGCACTATCAGATTAAGGAGGAGTATTAGAAATGGCAATTGCGGCAGCAGCAGTAAATAATTTTAAAACATATACCAAAGTTGTTGGGTTGACGACTGATCTTGTTTACACAGCACCCGCAGGATATGTTGGAGTATTTCTATTAGCTCAGTGTGCTAATATTAGTGATAGTACTCAATCGATTAGTTGGTATCACAATCGTGTAAGTTCTGGTTCAACTGTAACCACAGAAATCGTAAAAGATTTTTCAATTCCAGCAAATGATACAGCAAATCTATTGCCTGGTAAATTGGTATTGGAAACTGGTGACTTCATTACAATCGTCGGAAGTGCAAGTACGACTCCAGCAAAACTTAAGTTTATTACAAGTGTTCTTGAAACCTCAAATCAATAATAGATAAATGGCAACTCCAGGATTTCTCAGCAAGAGAGTTAAAAAGAAATCACAAACTGGTCTTACGACAGACCGTTATGAATTTTTGGGTCTGGACCAAGCAGAACCAGATTTGGGTGACCCATTAGTTGGACTTTCTTCTATTGGTGCAAATCCTCCTCCAATTGGCGCAACTCAATATGTTTTAGTTGCTGCTGGTGGAAATACCGGAAAACGATACTGGGTTGCTTCTTCTCAAATAACTGGATCTGGATTAATTCCTGGTTCTTTTACTGTATTTAATAACAATATTCAAGTTGGTGCAGCAAATAGTTTTAATAGATTTAATTTTGTTGGCACTGGTGTAACAGTAGATTTTGTTGGAGCAGCAGTAACACAACAAACTGGTATTGCAACAGTTAGAATTTCTGTAACAGATTTAATTGGTCCAGGAAACGTAGATTCGATACCATATAAGGCAAGTAGTGGTCTTTTAGCAGGAGCACCTGATTTTGTATATTCTAATACAAATATTGGCATAGGTTCGACACAACCAACAGTAAAACTTGACGTTATTGGTAATACAAAAGTATTGGGTATTGTAACTGCTACTACTTTTGTGGGAAATCTTACAGGAAATGTCACAGGAAATCTTACAGGAACAGCAACAACAGCAACTACTGCTCTTGGGTTCTCTACAACTGCCAGTATCAATACTTCTGGTATTATAACTGCTACTGGAGGTTTTGTAGGAAGTCTTACTGGAACAGCAACTACTGCCAATAACGTAAGTTCTACTATTGATATTAATACTTCTGGTATTATAACTGCTTCTAGTTTTACTGGAACTCTCACTGGAACAGCAACTACTGCCAATAACGTAAGTTCTACTATTGATATTAATACTTCTGGTATTATAACTGCTTCTAGTTTTACTGGAAATCTTACTGGAAATCTTACTGGTACAGCAACTACTGCTAATAACGTAAGTTCTACTATTAACATAAACACTAGTGGGATTATAACTGCTAATGCATTTTATGGCACTTTGGTTGGAAGTTTATCATCATCTACAGGACAAAATTTTCCTTCCATAAACGTTAGTGGTTTTTCCACATTTACTGATGGGCCAGTTATTATAGGAACAGCAACTTCTACTGGAACAGCAGCACAAAGACTTCAAGTTACTGGTGGTGCTTATATTTCTGGTTCTGTTGGCATAGGAACCACAAATCCAAGAACACCACTTCAAGTTGAAACTTATGGAATAAAAACTGGAGTTGGAACATTTTTTGCATCTGTTGGTATTTCTACAACGATAGATAGTTTCTCTGTTTCTTCTACTGACTTTAAGGTTGCCGAATACACAATTCATATTGGTTTTGGTTCTTCTATTCAGGCACAAAAGGTTCTTGTGACACAAGATCAAACTACTGCATATTCACAAGAATATGGAGTAATGTATAATAATTTACCAATTGTTTCTATTGGAGCAACAATTAGTGGTGGAAATTGTATTCTTCAAGCAACTCCACAAACTGGTGTTAGTGGTTTGACGACTTATAGATTTGCTAGAAATACTTTACTCTAACACTGAATTTATATTATGTTTTTCGGTATGCCTAGTTCCCAATTCATAAATAACTAAAAAGACCGATGGCAGATAAAAACTTTGGAGTAAAGGGGATAAACTTTGTTGGTGACCCTGGTACGCCAACAATTTCTATAGCATCTTCTACCATCACTTATGCGGGAAGTTTGAATCTTAACGCACCAACTGTTGCTATTAGTACTGACGTTTCCATCGGTGGTAGAGTTGCATCGAATTTAGTTTTATCAAATACTTATTCAGTTGGTATAGGAACCACAGTTCTAACTGAAAGATTAAATGTAAGTGGAAATGCAAATATTTCTGGTATTGTAAGTGCTACTCGTTTTGTTGGTTCTGGTGTTAGTTTAACTGGAGTACTAACAAATCAATCATCCACAATCAATACTGGTGAATATCAGTACCTTTTAGTTACACCTCAAACTTCTGGGACTATTTCGAGTGTTTCTTCATCATACAATTATATTATTTTTAATCCTGCTGCAAAATATCTAGGAATTGGAACAGATACACCAGCAGCAGGATTGGATGTAAATGGTACTGGGAGATTTATAGGTGCTGTTACTGCTCCAACTTTTCAAGGTACTGCTACTACTGCTACAAATCTTGCAGATGCAGCAAATATAACTACTGGTATTGTTAGTACCGCAAGATTATCCGGAACTTATAATATTAGTATTTCTGGCAATGTTGCAACAGCAACTACTGCTTCTAATTTAACATCAACTGCAAGTGTAAACACTAGTGGTATTATAACTGCTACTGGAGGTTTTGTAGGAAATCTTACTGGAACAGCAACTACTGCTTCTGGTTTAACTACAACTGCCAATGTAAACACTAGTGGTATTATAACTGCTTCTAAATTTGTAGGACCAATTGAAGGCACTATTACTGGTATAGCAGATACTGCTATACAATTACAAAATACAAGATATTTTAGTGTAAGTGGTGATGTTTCCACTGGTTCTTCTGTTGCATTTAATGGAACTCAAAATGTTGGATTGGCAGTAACTTTAGCACTTTCTGGTGTTACTTCTGCAACTTATGGTTCAAGCACTGCTATTCCATCAATTTCAGTCAATAGTAAGGGCATAATTACTGGAGTAACCACCAGTGGAATCACTGTTGGTGATGGGACATTAGACCTCAAAACATCAGGAACGGGATTATCTGGTATTGCGACCTTTACTGCAAATCAAGCAACAGGAACTGCAGTTACATTTACAGTAACATCAAATGCAACAAGTGCCAACACAGCAGGAGCAATTGTTGCTCGTGATGCAAGTGGAAACTTTAGAGCAGGAATTATCACCGCTACCACTTTCTCTGGTACAGCAACTACTGCTAATAACGTAAGTTCTACTATCAACATCAATACTTCTGGCATTATAACTGCTACTTCATTTTCAACTGGTATTTCAACAGAAAATATAGGATTTGCCACAGGTATTATTAGTGGTCCAAATACAATTTATATTAGTCCACATCAAATTGGTGTATCCACAGGAACTGTAAGAATTCTTGGAAATCTTCAAGTTGATGGGACAACAGTTACAACCACACAAGCAACTATACAATCAAGTGCTAAAACAATTGGAGTTGCAGTTTCCTTTACAGACCCTATTTTATTGGATGGTGCTGGAATTGGTATTGGTTCAACTTCAATTCAAAAAACTTTACTATGGAACTATGGTTCAAGTGCATTAAAATCAAGTGAAAATTTTAACCTTGCAAATGGAAAAGTTTATCAAATCAATGATAATCCAGTTTTAAGTTCCACTGAACTTGCATCTAGTGTTTCTACTGCTTCTGGCATAACGAGTGTTGGAACTCTTCAGCAGTTAATTGTTTCTAGTAATACATCATCAAATGCAGTAAGAATTACTCAAACTGGTTCTGGAAATGCTCTGATAGTTGAAGATGAAGCAAGTCCAGATGGAACTGCTTTTATTGTGAGTGCTAATGGTTCTATTGGTATTGGAACCACAATTCCAGAATATAAACTCACAATTACTAATAATGCTCTTCCAACTACTGGGCTAACACATGCGATTGCTGATTTTACTGGCAGTGTAGATGGTTATACTCAACTTAATATAAGAAACTCTCTTGCTGGTACAAGTGCTTCTGCTGATTTGATTGCTACGGCAGATACTGGGTCTGATACAACAAACTTTATTGACTTAGGTATTAATAATAGTACTTTCTCTTCTGGTTCTTGGACGGTCAATGGAGCATTGGATGGATACTTATATACTTCTGATGGTAGTTTATCAATTGGTATTGCTACTAGTAATGCAGCAAAGTATCTTTCATTCTTTGCTGGTGGATTTTTATCAGCAAACGAGCAAGTAAGAATCAATCAAACTGGTGTTGGTATTGGAACTACAAATCCAACATCAAAACTTACAGTTGTTGGTGATGTTAGAATTACTGGGGTCAGTACTTTAGGAATTACAACAACAACAAATTTAACAACTCAACAACTTAATGTTTTTGGTATCTCAACAGTAGGATTCTTAACTGCCACTGATGCTTATATTGGAGTTGCAACAGTAGGATTCTTAACTGCCACTGATGCTTATATTGGAGTTGCAACAGTAGGATTCTTAACTGCTACTAATATTTTTGTTTCTGGTGTTACAACGTCTACTGATTTTGATTCACTTTCGGATTTCAACTTAAAAACTAATATTCATCAAATTGATGGTTCATTAGCAAAAGTGATTCAAATTCGTGGTGTAACTTTCGATTGGAAAGAAACCAATAGGTCCTCTGCTGGTGTTATCGCACAAGAAGTTGAGAAAGTATTACCAGAACTTGTAAATGGTGAAGAAATCAAGACAGTCAATTATAATGGTGTGATTGGTGCTTTGGTTGAGGCAGTTAAAGAACTGAAAGCAGAAAATGATATTTTAAAAGAAAGATTGGACGAAGTTTATAAAAAAGTTTTTGGTTGAGGCACTTTTCAAAGTGGCACAGACCCCCACACAAGGGGGGTCTTTTTGTGCTATGATATGGAAGCACCGAACGAGTTTTGCTTATGATGATTACCAAAGACACTCTTGCTGACCTCCGTGGAATGCAGGAAGATATGGCAGCACATTTTGTTGATGAGAACTTCCCAATTAGTGGTGAGACATATTGGACGTGTGTGGAGTGTCTTGCGACGGCAAAACTTGCTGAACTTCGTGGTGAACTGAATGAGTTAAATACAAGTATGTAAGGACAATAAAATGAAATACAAGATCACATATGCCTACTGCTGGTATAATGAAGGTAGTATGATTGTGAAGATGTATTTTATTAATGAAGTTCCCTTTACGTTTGATGAACTACCACATTATGCGTATGAAGACCCAGATTTAATGAAACAAGCAGATTTACAAAGAAGATTTGAACCAGAAGATTTGTATCGTTCATCTTTCTATCTTATAGATGAAGAAGCACATCCTTGTTTGTTCGATGTGGAACTAGAAAATCCACAAGATATGCCTTGTGATGAATAGACTTTAGAACCTCCTTTTGGGAGGTTTTTTAGCGTCTAAATATAACTAGAAAAGATTATAGTGCGAGTAAGATGCCTCTCTCTAGATTAGAAAATTTCTTAAAGAATGCAGAAGGTAATATTCTTTATGTAAGTCCATCAGATTTTGATGCTACTGATAGTTTTGAGAATCAAGGAAACTCTTTAACTCGTCCATTTAAAACAATTCAAAGAGCATTAATTGAAGCAGCAAGATTTTCATATCAGAACGGAAGAAATAACGATAAGATTGATAGAACTACAATTTTAGTTTATCCAGGAACTCACTATATTGACAATAGACCTGGTTATTCAATTACGGCATCTGGAAATAACGTAACTTATAAAAAGAGAACAAGTGCTACAACTTGGACCTCTACAACTCTTGATGAGTTTAATACAAATACAAATTATGATATTTTAGATACAAATAACGACTTATATAAATTTAACTCGGTTAATGGTGGTGTTATTTTACCTCGTGGCACATCCATTATTGGTTATGATTTAAGAAAGACAAAAATTCGTCCTCTTTATGTTCCAAATCCAGAGGATACTACTGTTGAAAATAGCAGTATCTTCAATGTAACTGGTACTTGTTATTTTAGTATCTTTACATTTTTAGATGCTGATACAACAAAGACAGTATTTAGAGATTATACAGATAATCGTTTTGTTCCTAATTATTCTCACCATAAATTAGTATCATTTGCCTATGCAGATGGTGTGAATAAGGTTGTTTTGGGTGGAACCGAACAGACCGATTTGACTGACCTTGATATGTATTATTATAAGGTCGCAAAAGCATATGGTGATACAACAGGAAGAGGAATTCTTGACTATCCAAGCAATAGTGATTTTGAACCTTCTACTGATGAATACCGTATTGTTGGTTCACTTCAAGCAAATCCAATTGGCATTTCATCAATTTTTGGTGGAGATGGTATAGTTACTCCAAAAAATGTTATTACCGTAACAACCAAAGATTTCTTAACAGGAGACGATAAACCACACGGATTGGCTATTGATAGTCCTGTCTTGATTTCTGGCATTGCAGCAGATGGAGCAGCATTTAATGGTTCATTTACAGTAAAAGAAGTTGTTGGTTTAACAACATTTACTTATACATCTACTGCCGCACCAGCAAACGCAAGTCCAGTAGCAAGTGATTATGAGAGTGGTATTGTAACAATTGAATCAGATACAGTAAGTTCTGCGTCTCCTTACGTCTTCAATTGTTCCATTCGTTCCGTTTATGGTCTTAATGGAATGTGGGCCGATGGAGCAAAGGCAGATGGATTTAAGAGTATGGTAGTTGCCCAGTTTACTGGGGTTTCACTTCAAAAAGATGATAATGCTTTCTTAGTTTATGAGAATGGTGCTTATCAAAGTAATGCAACTTTAGATATTAACAGCACTCAAAGACCATTACATACGAATGGGAATGCGATTTATAAACCAGATTATGAAAATACACACATTCGTGTATCAAATAACGGATTTATTCAATGTGTTTCAATTTTCGCAATTGGTTTTGCTAAACACTTTGTAACTGAAAGTGGTGGTGATATGTCCATCACCAACTCAAACTCAAACTTTGGTGCCATTTCTCTTGAGTCGGTTGGATTTAGAGATGAATCATTTGATAGAGATGATGTAGGTTACATTACGCACATCATCCCGCCAAAAGAGATTGATGATATTGAAAATGAAGTTACTTGGTTGTCTTTAGATGTTACAAAAACAATAAGTGCTGCAACTACAAGTAATTTGTACCTTTATAATTACAAATCCCAAGATATTGCACCAACACATCAAGTTGATGGTTATAGAATTGGTGCAAGAGAAAATGATACTTTGAATCTTACGGTTGTTGTTGGAACGGCACAAACAACATACACATCTCCAATCTTAATGCCTGTTCCAAGCGGAACTGGTGTTTCTGCAAAGAAAACTTATACAGTAACAAAAACTGGAACACAAAATAATATTACCAATAACACATTTACATTAAGTGCCAATCATCAACTTTACAATGGTGAGAGTGTAAGAATTTTTAGTGATACAAGTCAAGCACCAGATGGAATTGATGTAGATACTGTTTATTATGCAATCACTACAGGACTTGGTTCAAATGAAATTAAACTTGCATATTCACTAAATGATGCAATTGCAAATCAACCAATAACAGGAATTAATAATAACGGTGGTACACTTACTATTATAAGTTCTGTAACTGATAAATTGCCTGGTGATTTAGGGCATCCTATTCAATATAGTACAACACAAAATCAGTGGTATATTACAGGTTCAACAACAACTACAACAAATCAAATTTATAATACAATTGTTAATCTTGGAACTACATCATTGGGAAATGAAACTGCATCAACTTTTGTAAAACGTAAAGTTGATACTCGTTCCATTGAAGATAGAGTTTATAAGGTTCGTTATGTAATTCCAAAAGAATTTACAAATGCAAGACCACCACAAGGAGGATTTATATTACAAGAATCCAAAACTGTTGGAGTAAGCACAATTTCATTTGACAATACATATACCATTAATGGTTCGACACCACCTACCTATTTGAGAAATGAAAAAATTATCTCAAATGCAACAGTTGGGGATGTTTCGAATGGGACACAAACTGTAACAGCAACGACAGAACTTCCACACGGATTTATAGTTGGTGATAAAGTCAAAGTCCAAAAGATTAAGAGTACAAATAATCCACTTGGCACTGGGTTAACTTCGACTTATAACGGTTCATATCAAGTTCTTTCAGTTCCAAGCACAAAACAATTTACTTATCAAATTTCTGGCGTAAAAATTAATCCAGGAACTTATACAAACCTAATCAATGAACGTGATACTAGGCAGGAAAGAGACCAATTACCTTTAGTATCTAGAGAACAATATTCTGGAAATTATTTTATTTACAGAGTAAATACCATCAAAAATCACGTTCCTGGAACTCAAGGTCAAGATGGAATTTATAATTTAACTATTCTTGCATCAAATGTAAGACCAGTTTCATCAGTTGGATATGGAATTTCATTAAAATCATTTAATCAGGATATAAGAAATCTTTATCCACAAATTGACCGTGATAATTTTAATGCAGACCCAACTGAAGCAGTTAGTTATGCAGATATAAAAACATTAGGTAAAGTAGTCACTGGTGATAAGAAAAAATCAATCACCAAAGAAGCAATCAATTCTTTCGTAAGGAATACAAGAATTGGTTTTGGAATTACTGGTATATCAACAAGTGGAATTGCAGGAACAACAATTACTGTTTTTACAGATGTAGAGCACACATTAAACTCATTAAAAAGAGTATCAATCTCTGTTGCTGGTGCTGGTTATGGAAATACTACAATTTATGCATCAAGTCTTACTGGTGGTTCTGGAGCAAACGGTTCGGTAAGAGCAAATCTGGCTGCGGGAACAGTTCAATCTGTAAGTATCGTTGACCCAGGTTCTGCATATGTTGTTGGAAATACATTAACAGTTTCTGGTCCACCTGGAATTACTCCTTCGGTTAATTCAACAATATCAGTTAATGAAATTAATAATAATATTGGAGATGGTATTGAACTTTCTGGATTTAACCAAACCAATTTAAATGGTGTATATAAGATTTTGAGTGTTCCATCTTCTAAATCTTTCACCATTTATAATCCTGCTGGAGTATCTGCTTATACTCAAAATACAAATGGAAGAATACCAACAGCAGTTTTATCATCAAAAGGAGTTGGAATTACTTCGTTCCGGTTTGATTCTGTATCAACAGGAATTGTTACTGTTACCACATCAACCGCACACGGATTACTTGCAGGTAATAAATTTACAATTGTTGAAAGTGGTCATACGATTTATGATGGTTCTTTCTTTGTTAAAGAGAATGTTGGTCTCAATACATTCACGTTCTATGTTGGAATTGTAACTCAAACAAAAGCATCAACAACAGGAACACTTCTTAAAGGTGCTATCAGTGCAAACGCATTAAACTTAACCAGAGGAGAAGAAAATCTTGGTTCCAGAGGTTCATACATTTATGCTGGTATTACCACGTCATTAACCATTACACTAACAACTTCTAGTTCTACTGTTGGATTGAGTAGTGCTGCTGGATTTAATCGTGGTGATTATGTTCTTATTAATGCTGAAATTCTTCGTCTTGCAAGTGCTCCAACTGGAAATACATTTGAAGTTCTTAGAGGACAATTTAGTACTTACAAGACAACTGCCGAAGTAGGAACTCAAGTCAAAAAGATTGACGTTCTTCCAATGGAAGTTCGTAGACCTTCATTTATGAGAGCATCAAGTCATACCTTTGAGTATCTTGGATATGGTCCTGGTAACTATTCAACTGGTATGCCCCAAAAGCAAACTAGAACTCTTACGGAAGATGATATATTGACTTCCCAAGCAAGAGAACAGGCAGGTGGTACAGTCGTTTATAGTGGTATGAATGACTTGGGTGAATTTTATTCGGGAACTACAAAAACAAGTTCTGCTACTGGTGAAGAAAGAGTTATTGATGCACCTATCATTTCCTTTACTGGTGACGACGCACAAGGAGAAAATCAAAATAAATCAAGTGGTATTTTCGATGATGTCCTTGTAAAAGAAAGAATTACTGTTGAAGGTGGTGATAATGGAAATCAAAGTTCTCAATTCTATGGTCCTGTAAACTTTACAAAAAAAGTTACGAATACTGCAGAAGAAGGAATTAATACAAAAAATTTATTCATCAAAGGGACTGCATCACAAGGCAAGTTAATTACTGTTGGTATTTCTACTCCAACATCTTTAACTGTTCCATCTTCCAACTCTGGTGATATTTCATTAAAGGCAAATCCAACTGATGGTTCTATCGGTCAAGTATATGTCAATAATGAATGGAAGAAGTTTGGTTTGATTAGTAATTCTGCTGATATTTTAGATATTAGAGTTGATAGACTTGGTATTGGAGACACAAGTATATTCTCTGGTATTGGTGGTGTTGGTGATGCGGAATTATATGTTGCGGGGGATACCAAACTTCAAAATTTATCAGTCACTGGTACTGTTGCATTCACATCAAACGTTGTATTGAATGATGTCAATTTTGATGTTATTAATGTTAGAAAGACTGCAAAATTTAGTGGAGTTGGTGGAACTTCTTATGCAATTTATGTTGACCCACCAACTATTGCAAATTCCAATACTGCACTCAAATCAAGACTTTATGATTTAGAAGTAGCAAATAATGCTTATATTCTTGGCAATCTTGGTATTGGAACCACAGATCCAACTTCAAAACTTCACACATCAGGGCAATTCCAGTCCACACAAGCAAACAATCCTGCAACTGGTGGAGGACAAATATACCTGAATGGTTCTGGTGGAAACCGAATTGATTTTGTTAAAGATGGTGCTTGGGATCCTCCTACATTTACGACAAGAAGTACTGGAACTAAAATTGTATTTGATCCAAATCTTACTTCTTCTACTACTGATTATGCACTTGGTATAGAAAATACTGCTTTGTGGTCTTCTGTTCCTGATAATAACGCACAATTTAAATGGTATGTTGGAACAACACCAATTGCAACTCTTACTGGTACTGGAAACCTTGGTATTGGAATCACAAATCCAACCAACAAATTAGTAGTCAGTGGAACCATTGGTATTGATGGTTCTAGTTCTACTGCTGGTAGATCTCAATTATCATCAAGTGCTTCTGGATTTGTCGTAAATCACAATCACAATTCACCAATTATATTCCAAAATCAATCAAATGATAGATTGGGAATTGGTACTGGTGGAACCATCACTGCAACTATAAATAATACTCTTACAGAAACCAGAGGAAGTCATTTAAGAATTACAAACTCAGGAAATGGTGGTGATGCTGTAATCTCTTGGGATAATAATTTAAATGGCACTAACAAACAACGTTGGTATGCTGGTATTGATGTAAGTGATAGTAATTCTTGGAAACTTGCAAGACCTGATACTGCTTATTTTGATGATGAAAGTTTTGATAGAAATCTTGGTGGTGGATTTTTACCAGAAACTAAATTAAAGATTGATACGAGTGGTAATGCAACCTTCCTTGGTGGATTAACTGCTGGTGGTGGTTTAACATTAAACACCAATAAATTTACTGTTGCTGGTACTACTGGAAATACAGTAATTGCTGGTAGTTTGGATATTAGTGGTGCTTTCAACCTAACTGCTTCGGGTTCCAACAAGTTCTCTGTGGATACTAGTGGCAATGTAACTAATACTGGAACTCTTACTTCCAGTGGAAAAATAAAAACATCTGGAGACTTAGAAGTTGTTGGTGGAGTAACTGTTGGAACTACTTTAGGAGTTACAGGTCAAGTAACTGCATCAGGATTTAAAGTTACAAATGCAATAAATGAAGCACTCTTATTGAGAGCAACTGGTACTGCTAAAGCATTAACAAAGTCAGAACTTGATACTGCTGCTGGATTTTCCATTCAACCACCAGTTACGAACAGCACATTGCCAAATGGAAATTCAATTCAACTACAATCTATAACTTTTGATGGAAATGGTGCAAGTGGAACTAGAACATTTGCACTTAGAACAATAGATAATACAGCATTTACTCCAATTAGTGCAGAAAATTTACTTGTATCTGTTGGTGGTATTATACAAAGAGCCAATACAGATTACACAACTTCTGGTAGCAATATAACATTCCCAGCATCTGCTTGGACCAATCCTCCTACTGCTGGTCTATCTTGTTTTATTATTGCCTTTGGTGGATTGGGTGGCCTTACTCAAAACCAAGATTGGGATGGTGTTAAAGGTGTGCTTTTAGTTGGTTCTGCAACTGATAATTTAGGAATTAAACTTGGTGTTGGTAGTGATAATCAGATATTAACTGCTGATAGTAATACAGCATCTGGTCTTGCTTGGAAATCTTCATTTGCTGGTAATGCTGCTACTGCTTCCAATCTTACAGGAACTCCCAATATTACCGTAGGAATTGCAACTGCATCATCATTTGTGAAATCAGGTGGAACTGCAAGTCAATTCTTAAAAGCAGATGGTTCCGTTGATTCAAATACTTATATAACTCAAGCTGTTCCAGCTGGGGCAGTATTCCATTTCGCAACATCAACAGCACCATCTGGATATCTTAAGGCAAATGGTGATACTATACCAAATGGAACTGGAACAGTTCAAGGAATTACTGCCAACTTCTCTGCTCTTTATGCTATTCTCGGAAGCACTTATGGTGCTGCCGGAAAACTTCCAGATTTAAGAGGTGAGTTTATTCGTGGTTGGACAGATGGTAGGAGTGGTGCTGATGCTGGAAGAACTTTTGGTTCTACGCAGGCAGATGACTTCAAGAGTCATAACCACCAAACATCAATTGATGGATTACAAGTTGAAATATCAGGATCATTGGGGGAAGCTTGGTCAATGGGACCCGGAAATAGACCACAAAACTCTACAAGTTTTTCTATGTATGGTAATGGTGGAACAGAAACCCGCCCAAGAAACGTAGCACTTCTGGCGTGCATCAAATATTGATAGATTTTTTGATTAAATACTAATAAAAGGAAAGATTCTCAAATGCCTACCGAAGTACAGATTTATAGAGACGGAACAATTGTTGGAGCAGATATTGACAATAAAACTATAACTGCTACACAGATTGCTGATAAAACTATAACTGCTGCACAGATTGCTGATAATACTATAACTGCTGCGCAACTTGCTGTTGGAGCTGTAATTCCTACTGGTGGAATTATTATGTGGTCTGGAACTATTGCAAATATTCCAACTGGATGGGCATTATGCAATGGAACAAATGGAACTCCAAATCTACAGGATAGGTTTATTGTAGGTGCTACTAGTGGAGGAGATGGTGTTTATCCTGGAGTTGGTGTCAATCAAACTGGTGGTAATAAGGATGCAATAATTCCTTATCATAATCACACTGATGCTGGTCACACTCACAATTATGATCCAGGAATAAACAGTCCAGATAATAATCCACTAAGACTTCAAGGAAATGATCTTAATACTCCAAGATATGGAGGTCAAACTAGGACTACAGGTACTGGGCATGCAAATATTTCATATGCTGGAACTGCAAATAACCAAATAAATGCAAACCTTCCTCCATACTATGCACTTGCTTTCATTATGAAAACTTGATAAATACCTCTATAATGATTCTATATTCATATGAAACAACAAGAAATGATTGAAAATCTTACCAAACAACTACAAAGTTTGGCAGAAGAATTACAAAGTTTAGAAAGACAATTTGTTACTAAGAAGGAACAATTTTTAAAAGTTCAAGGAGCACTTGAAGCACTTGTTGAACTAAACAAAGAAGAAGAATAAATACTAGAAGGATTATATAATCCTTCTTTTTTTGTAGGTATATACCGATGTCCGAACAACTACCATTTCGCATTCGACGATCTGCCGTAGAAGGAAAGAGACCACAAAACGCAGACTTGGAATTAGGTGAATTAGCACTTAATACTTATGATGGTCGTTTGTTTGCGAAGAAGGATACTGGTGGTGTCGGCGTCGGAACAACTGTAACATTATTAACACCTTGGACGGAAACAGTAGGTGTTGGATTATATTATACAGAAGGAAATGTTGGTTTAGGAACAACAAATCCAACGACAAGACTCTGGGTTTCTGGTGATATTAATTTCACAGGAAACTTATATCAAAATGGAACTATCTTTCAAAGTGGTGGAGGTGGTGGTGGAACTTCATCCCAATGGGTTACATATACAGCAGGTATAAGTACATCAAGTAATGTTGGTATAGGGACGACAAATCCAACAACAAAATTACAAGTTAATGGAAGTGTAACTCTTGGTGCTGGAAGTACTGATTTAATTAGTATTCCTGGAAGAATCTCTTCAAATTTTTATCCTACTGGTGATGGTGTTTATGATATTGGAAGACCAACACAGATAGGTCTTGGAGCAAATCGTTGGAGAGATGCTAATTTTTATGGTAAAGGTTCATTTGATGGTGGTGTGGATGCTCACGACATTGAGCTTGGTATAGGTTCTGCGAATTTAATTTATAGCACTTTTGGAAACTTAGAATTAAATTCACAAAGTGGAACAACAAATATTGATGACAATGTAACGATTTCTGGTAACACTGGTATAGGAACAGTAACTCCAACAGAAAAATTACACGTTCAAGGTAATCTGAGACTTACTGGTGGACTTTATGATTTCAATAACTCTGTAGGAACTACAACATCAGTTCTTGTATCTACTGGTGCTGGAGTTAGTTGGGCTCCAATTGCAATTGCTGGTTCTCAAGGACTTCAAGGTCTTCAAGGTACTCAAGGAACTACTGGTTCTCAAGGACTTCAGGGTCTTCAAGGTACTCAAGGAACTACTGGTTCTCAAGGACTTCAGGGTCTTCAAGGTACTCAAGGAACTACTGGTTCTCAAGGTCTTCAGGGTCTTCAAGGTACTCAAGGAACTACTGGTTCTCAAGGTCTTCAGGGTCTTCAAGGTACTCAAGGTACTCAAGGTACTCAAGGTACTCAAGGTACTCAAGGTACTCAAGGTCTCCAAGGACTTCAAGGAACTACTGGGTCTCAAGGACTTCAGGGTCTTCAGGGTCTTCAAGGTACTCAAGGAACTACTGGGTCTCAAGGACTTCAGGGTCTTCATGGTCTTCAAGGAACTACTGGGCCTCAAGGACTTCAGGGTCTTCAAGGTACTCAAGGTCTCCAAGGACTTCAAGGAACTACTGGTTCTCAAGGACTTCAGGGACTTCAAGGAACTACTGGTTCTCAAGGACTTCAGGGACTTCAGGGAACTACTGGTTCTCAAGGAACTACTGGGTCTCAAGGACTTCAGGGTCTTCAAGGTACTCAAGGTCTCCAAGGACTTCAAGGAACTACTGGTTCTCAAGGACTTCAGGGTCTTCAAGGTACTCAAGGAACTACTGGTTCTCAAGGACTTCAAGGAACTACTGGTTCTCAAGGACTTCAGGGACTTCAAGGAACTACTGGTTCTCAAGGACTTCAAGGAACTCAAGGTATTCAGGGAATTCAGGGATTTAGGGGAAATGATGGAACATCTGTAACCATTAAAGGATCTTTGGGGTTAACTCCAGGAAATGAGCAATCGGAACTAAATTCTCCAAGCAATTCTTGGTATCCACCTCAACCTGGTGATGGTGTTATTGATAGTAATACTGGAAATTTGTGGGTTTATGGTGGAGTATCATGGAGCAATGTCGGATCAGTTAGAGGTCCCCAAGGCACTCAAGGTCTCCAAGGACTTCAAGGAACTACTGGTTCTCAAGGACTTCAGGGTCTTCAAGGTACTCAAGGAACTACTGGTTCTCAAGGTCTCCAAGGACTTCAAGGAACTACTGGTTCTCAAGGTCTCCAAGGACTTCAAGGAACTACTGGTTCTCAAGGAACTCAAGGTCTCCAAGGAACTACTGGTTCTCAAGGACTTCAGGGACTTCAAGGAACTACTGGGTCTCAAGGTCTCCAAGGACTTCAAGGAACTACTGGGTCTCAAGGAACTCAAGGTCTCCAAGGACTTCAAGGAACTACTGGTTCTCAAGGAACTCAAGGTCTCCAAGGACTTCAAGGAACTACTGGGTCTCAAGGTACTCAAGGAACTACTGGTTCTCAAGGACTTCAGGGACTTCAAGGAACTACTGGTTCTCAAGGACTTCAGGGACTTCAAGGAACTACTGGGTCTCAAGGTCTCCAAGGACTTCAAGGAACTACTGGGTCTCAAGGAATTCAAGGATTACAAGGAACTACTGGTTCTCAAGGAACTCAAGGTCTCCAAGGACTTCAGGGTCTTCAAGGTACTCAAGGAACTACTGGTTCTCAAGGAACTCAAGGTCTCCAAGGACTTCAGGGTCTTCAAGGTACTCAAGGAACTACTGGTTCTCAAGGACTTCAAGGATTACAAGGAACTACTGGGTCTCAAGGACTTCAGGGTCTTCAAGGTACTCAAGGAACTACTGGTTCTCAAGGAACTCAAGGTCTCCAAGGACTTCAAGGAACTACTGGTTCTCAAGGAACTCAAGGTCTCCAAGGACTTCAAGGAACTACTGGTTCTCAAGGAATTCAAGGACTTCAAGGAATTCAGGGAAGACAAGGAATTCAGGGTCTTCAAGGAACTACTGGTTCTCAAGGACTTCAAGGACTTCAGGGTCTTCAAGGTACTCAAGGTACTCAAGGTACTCAAGGAATTCAAGGATTACAAGGAACTACTGGTTCTCAAGGAACTCAAGGTCTCCAAGGACTTCAAGGAACTACTGGTTCTCAAGGAACTCAAGGTCTCCAAGGACTTCAAGGACTTCAGGGTCTTCAAGGTACTCAAGGTACTCAAGGTACTCAAGGAATTCAAGGAACTCAAGGTCTCCAAGGATTACAAGGAACTCAAGGAATTAGTGGTCCAGTAGCAGGTATCGCAAATCAAGTTGTTTATAAAGATGGTTCTAATAATCCTGCTGGTTCCAACAATCTAACTTTTGATGGTTCTAATCTTTATGTTGGTGGAAACATAACGGTTGGTGGTACTACAGCATTCATTGCCGTTAATGAACTTAGGGTAAAAGATAAGGATATTGTACTTGGTATTACGACTAATGTTGGTGGTGCTGATGTTTCCAATGACACAACAGCAAACCACGGAGGTATTGCTATTGCATCTACGGTAGGAACTCCATTAATTGATATTGTTGCTGGTGTTGGTACTGATAGCATTCCATCCACATATAAGCAAATTATGTGGTTGAAGTCTGGTTCTTGGACTGGATTGGGCACTGATGCTTGGATATTTAACTATGGTGTTGGTATTGGTAGTACTCAAGTCCCTTATGGGGTAAGACTTGCTGCTGGAGGAATGCAAGTCACTGATACAACTTTAAGTATTCCCAAATTAAGTATTTCTGATGTTTCTACATTTAATAACACTTTAAATGTAGTTCCAACAGCAACTTCTATTGCTGGATTATTCTCTGGAACCACATCAAGTGATATGGTTCGTATTACTCAACTTGGTTCTGGAAATGCTCTGGTAGTTGAAGATTCTGCTAATCCCGATGCAACTCCTTTTGTAGTTAATGCTTCTGGTTCTGTTGGTATTGGAACCACAAATCCATCATCAACACTTACTGTTGTTGGTGGTGCATCTATAAGTGGTCTTACTACAACCAATAATCTGAGTGTTTCTGGTGTAGGAACCTTCTTATCATCAGGTTTAAAGATAAGAAACCCAGCAAATACTTTCCAATACAATATTACTGGTAGTGCTATTCTTGCGGATAGAATACTCAACTTACCTGTAATCACTGCTACTGATACAGTAGCAACTCTTGGTTTATCTCAAACTTTCTCTGCAGCACAGACATTCTCTTCAATATTAAGTGCATCTGGCACACTTGATATAACTGGTTCACCGGCAGGAACTCATGTATTTGGTAGCAACCAAACATCAGGAACTCTAACGTTTGGTGGATCTTCTGGTACTGGATTAATTACTTTTGGAAGAGCAACAACTTCTCAACAAACCGATATTCAGGCAGGTATTACTGCATCTGGAAACACCAAGATAATCAACTTTGGTACTAGTGGTGCATCTGGTTCATTTACCAGAATTAATATTGGACCAACTGCTGGTGTTGGTACTGTTGTTATTAACTCAGGAACTAACTTATTAGTAGGAACTACAACAGCAACAGGAACAGCATCACAACCACTTCAAGTTAATGGTGGTGCTTATGTTTCTGGTTCTGTTGGTATAGGAACCACAAATCCAACATCAACACTTACAGTTGTTGGAAATGGACTGTTTAGTGGAACTGGTATTGTAACTGCTACTACTTTTATAGGAGGTCTTACTGGTATAGCATCAACTGCTACAACTGCTCTTGGATTCTCTACAACTGCTAGTATCAATACTTCTGGTATTGTAACTGCTTCTAGTTTTGTAGGAAGTCTTACTGGGACAGCAACTACTGCTAATAACGTAAGTCCAGATATTAACATAAACACTACTGGTATTATAACTGCAACAAAATTAGTTACAACAAATGATGATATTTACGTTCGGGAGTCTATAAGAATTGGAAATGGGGATGCTAGTCAGGGTGAACATAATTTAGTATTTGGAGAAAATGCTTTATTAAATTATTTTGGTAGTGGATTTTTTCCAAAAAATAATATTGCTTTTGGGTATAATTCACTTCGTAGTCAAACTTCTGGGTCTGAAAATTTATCTATTGGAAACGACGCACTTTATACTAATGATGGTGGAGAATACAATTTAGCTATTGGAAACAATGCACTTCGTAGTAATCTTTCTGGAACTAATAATTTATCTATTGGGTGGAATGCACTTTATAATAGCACTGGAAGTAACAATTTAGCTATTGGACGAGCAGCACTGAATGGTGGTGGAAATATTAGTAATAATATTGCTATTGGTGCTTATGCTGGAAATGGCATTACAGGTAGTGCAAATATTATTATGGGAATTAATATTGCTCTTGATAGTGCAAGTGGTTCTAATAATGTTGCTATTGGAACTGATGTACCAAACCTTGCTGCGTCCAATCAACTTGCTATTGGAAATTATAGTGGTGCTTGGATTTATGGTAATAGTTCTTATAATGTTGGATTAGGAACCTCAACACCAACATCAAAACTTCACGTTGTTGGTGATGGTAGATTTACTGGTATTATAACTGCATCACAATTAGATTTGTCTGCAAATGCAACTGCAAATGACTCAGTTCTTTACTTGTCTGGTACTCCAACTTCAGCAAGTGGTACAAATGGTCTCTTAGGTGTTGGAGCACTTAGTTTCTCTGATACTGATATTATTGCTAATTTTACACATAATGTAAATGGTTATGCACAAGTAGTTGTACAAAATAAAAATAGTGGTGCTAGTTCTTCTGCCGATATTATTGTTAATAATGACCGCAGTGCTGGTACAACTTATTATGGTGACTTTGGTATTAACGGAACCACTTTTTCTGCTGGTGGTGTATTTGGAGATGTTGATGGTACTTATCTTTATGCTGCTGGTGGTACTCTTTCATTAGGTTCTTTGAATGATTATGCTGTTAAAATTGCTACAAACAATACAGAAAGAGTAAGAATTAATGCAACTGGTGTTGGTATAGGAACCACAAATCCAACCACAACTTTACAAGTTCAAGGTAGTACAATAATCACTGGCATCACAAGTATTCGTGACGTTACAATAGACAAGAGCATTGCATCTCCAAACGCAACTGTTCCTGTTGCGATTATCGGTGTCACAACATCAGGAATTTCTACAGAGACGAATATTGATGTTGTTCTATTGGCAAAAGGCACTGGCGCAACGCTAGCTCAGGTGCCGGATGGGACGATTGCGGGTGGGAATAAAAGAGGGATTTATGCCACGGATTGGCAGAAATCAAGAGCTATCGCTACCCAAGTAGCTAGCAGCTATTATTCGACCATCGGTGGTGGATATGCGAATGTTTGCAGCAGCGGGTACTCAGTTGTTGCGGGTGGAGACAGTAACACTGCGTCAACCAATGAATACGCCACTATTGGCGGAGGATCTGGTAATCAATGTTCAGGCAATTTTGGAACCATTTCTGGTGGCCAAAGTAATAATGTCAGTAATACTAGAGCAGCAATAAGCGGCGGATTTGCTAACACCGCTTCGGCTACAAACGCAGTTGTGTGTGGCGGTCAAAGCAACACTGCATCCGGCACCAACTCCTTCGTGGGCGGTGGCAACGGTAATACCGCATCCGGCAGCCGTGCCGCCGTAAGTGCTGGTTTCACCAACAACGCGTCCGCCACTTCTGCCACCATTGCAGGCGGTGACAACAACATTGCAAACGGCCAAGGATCTTTTGTGAGTGGAGGATACCGTGGCACTGCACGAGGCATTCAGGGTTATCACGTCTTTCCTGCTTGCAACGAGCCTATTGCAGCCGCATCCGGCGTCACGCAATCCGCCCTTCTTCTTTTAGGCCGTCAAACCACCGATGCAACTGCAACAGTTCTAACAAGCAACAGTAGCGCCGCCGCTACCACAAACCAAGTAACCCTTCCCAACAACTCTGCTTATTTCTTTAAGGGTTCTTGTATTGCTGGTGTCACTGGTGCTGGTGATACAAAAGCATGGGAGTTTAGAGGAGCAATCAAACGTGGTGCAAATGCTGCAGCAACATCTATTGTTGGTTCAGTCATCAAAGATGTGATTGCTTCTGATGCAGGAGCATCAACTTGGGACATCACAATTACTGCAGACACCACCAACGGTGCTATTGCTGTTACTGTAACTGGTGCAGCATCCACCACTATAAGATGGGTTTGCAAGATTGAAACAACCGAAATGACCTACTAATTAAAGGAGACTAAAATGGCACTTCAAACATCACTTATCGAAACAAACATTGGTATTCCACTCAATGATACTTATGCTCGCATTACCTTAATGAATGGTAATAAAGAAAGATTTATGATTCAAGTTTCTCATTATGCAACTGCCGATGCTAGAAATAATAATGCGTCACCAGTTTATGACAGAACTTTTATGATTCCATTTGAAGAACTGCAATCTGCTGCAGACCCACTTGCAATGGGATATAACTGGTTAAAATTACAACCAGAATATTCTGATGCAATTGATTGTTAATTCAATAAATACTTAAAACAGAGATACTACTTTAATGGCTGTTAATATTAATCATTATACAGATAGTATTATAACTTCAAGTGGTAATCTTGGTATTGGGACCACAAATCCAACATCAACACTTCATGTCCAAGGTAATGTTTATATTTCTGGTATTGCTACATTAACTCAAATTTCTGCAGGTGGAACTGTAGGAACTGCTGGTTCTGTTCTTTCTTCTACTGGTTCTGGTCTTTCTTGGATTCCTGCTGCTTCTGGTAGTTCTGGTGGCATTTCAATATCAACAAACACCACAAACCAAAATCAATTCTTAACTTATGCAACTGGAACTGGATCTACAACTGGACTTGGTGTAAGCACAACAGGTCTTACATTTAATCCTTCAAGTGGTAATCTTGGTATAGGAACCGCAAGTCCAGCATTCAAAGCAGACATTGCAGGAGATGCCCGAGTAACCTCCACAAACAAAATGAGATTTGGTGGAACTGCAGGAACCACAAACTTCTACATACAGTACAACTCAACTGCAAATAGTTTGGACTTTGTAGCAGGATAATATTATGCCAATTGTAGGAAGATTAGACCAATATGCATCGATGCTTGCTGGTGAGTTTGATGAAACCACAGCAAATAATCCAAGTATCACTGGACTTGGAACTTATTATGCTTCAGAGTTTTCTGAAAATGTGGGTATAGGAACAACCTTATTTGCAAATGTTTTTCCTCCTTATGATATTGTTTATGATGAGTTTGCTAGTGTTTCTTATGGTCCAGGACAAGGAACATTTATGAGACAAAATACTGATAAATCGGTGATTGTTTATAATGAGATTGATGAAGTCACAACTATTTACTAACACATAAATATAACAAAGGTATTCATTAATTATGGCAAGAAAGGCAATACTGGAAACTGGATATACATTCACCCCTTCCACAAATACTATCGTCATTCCTCGTGTCATACCGAGAGAACGATTAATTCTGATTACCAATGTAACGACGAACACAGTAATCTATAATTTCTCTGACTCAAACCTAAAGGCAAATACTTATACTGTTTCAACTTCTGGTGGTACGAATACAACCACAGTCGTATTAAATTATAGTACTGCTTCAATGAGTAGTACTGATAAACTTCAAATCATTGTAGATGAGTATGATGAGAAGTTTACACCTTCGGAAGCATATGTAGACCCTGTAAATAAATTTAGAGTTTCAACCCCACAAGCACTGATTGATACTGACTTTGAGTATGGTAGTCAGGTTACAAAGTGGGAAAATCTTGCGATGATTAACAATCGTCCTTTTGCATATCCTTCTTCTGTTGGTGTAACTGGAATTGGCACGATCTCATTGCCCACCAACTCAAGAACAGTTACAGTTATAGTTGGTGCAAGTGGAACAACATCAGTTCCTGGAATTGGATCGGCAATTACTGTTCAGGATGCTTATCTGAATATTGCGAACGGAAACTTTATTGTAGAATCTATTGGTGCTGGTAATACAAACTTTACTTATACTGCAAGAGCAACAAATACAACAACAGTTACAAATATTTTTGACTCCAATAAGACTGGTATATTTTCTGGAACCACATATACAAATGCTCAGATTGGTGGAACACCAACATTCTCTTGGACTTCTGGAACTGCAATTCCTGTAACAACTACAGTTCCTCATGGTCTTGCCATTGGTAATGAGGTTTCGGTTGTCGGAACATCACAGGTAAATGCAAATGGTTCTTTTGTGGTTGCAACAATTACTAGTTCAACTGGATTTACTTATTATTCAACCACTGCACCATCAGCAAACCCAACTGGTGGAAGAATCTTCGTAAGACCTCAAGGGCAATTTTTACACAGACCATTTGATGGTGGAATTATTTTCACATCAAACTCAAATGGAAATTTTGAGCAAGCAATCAGACAAACAAGAAGATATTTCCGTTATCAATCTGGTAAAGGTATTCAAGTCAGTTCTGGTACTATTTTAAAACCAAGTTTGCAGATTGATAGTTTAACTTCAACTGGATTGAGTATTGGAAGTACAATTAGAGTACAAACAAAAGAACAGCATAATATTCAGGCAGCAACACCAGGAACTCAAATTACACTTTCTGGTGTAAATGAATCTGGATATAATGGAACTTATACTGTAACTTCCGTAACTGGATATAATAGTTTTAATGTTACATCAACTTCTGGAATTGGTTCAACAGTTGCGTCTGGAACTTATAATTGTTCCGTTTCAAGTTGGTATGGATGTTCCAATCGTCTTGGAAGTTTTGATGCTCAAAATGGAATATTCTTTGAGTTTGATGGGCAAACACTTTCTGCGGTTCGTAGAAGTTCTACCTATCAACTTGCAGGAAAAGTTACTGCAACAAATGGTTCAAATACTATTACTCAAACCGAACCAACATTCCCAACTGTATTTTCAAAACAACTAAACATTGGTGATTTTATTGTTCTTCGTGGTCAGTCGTATCGTGTTGTTGATATTGCAAATGATACTTCTATGACGATTTCTCCTTCTTATAGGGGGGCAACTGCTGATTATGTAATCATCTCAAAAACACAAGATACAAAATATCCTCAATCATCTTGGAACATTGATAAGTGTGATGGTACAGGTCCTTCTGGATATAATATTGACCTTACCAAGATGCAAATGTTCTATATGGACTACTCTTGGTATGGTGCTGGTTTTATTCGTTGGGGATTCCGTGGACCTGATGGTAATGTAATTTACTGTCACAAAATACCAAATAATAATGTAAATACCGAAGCATATATGCGTTCTGGAAACTTACCAGCACGTTATGAATCTGAAAGTCTTCCACCAACAACTAAAATTACTGGAAATGTGGGAGCATCTGATACAACTATTGGTATTGCAAGTACAGCAGGATTCCCAACTGCGGGTACAATCGTAGTTCGTAATGCAAATACTTATGAGTATATGAATTATGCTGGTATTGGTACAACTGCATTTACTGGAGTTACGAGAGCAAGGTCTGGTAGTACTTCTCTTGCACTTACGGTTGCTTCTGGTTCTAATGTGGCAACTGCAACCACCACAAACCTACAAGTAGGTCAGAGAGTTATTGGTGGATTCCCAGAAGGAACATACGTCAGTGCAATTGGTATTGGAAATATTACGTTAAGTCAGGCAGCAACCACAGCAAACCCAACGGTAATTATTCCTCCAATGGGGGCATCAACTGGTCAATCATTTACCTTCTCTACTACAGACCCAGTTGCCGTTGAACTTGCATTCCCGACTTATGGACCTTCTATCTCTCACTGGGGTACAAGTGTCATTATGGACGGTCGATATGATGATGATAAATCTTTGGTCTTTACTTATGGTCAAAGAACTACTACTACTATTTCTCCTGGTGCTGCAAACTCAAGAGCACTACTTGCAATTCGTGTGGCACCATCGGTGGATAATGGTATTGCTGCGGCATTCGGACAAAGAGAATTAATTAATAGAATGCAATTAGTTCTTCGAAATCTGGGAATCTCAATTCGTGGTAGTACAACATCAAACATTCTTGTACAAGCACTCTTAAATGCGACTCCATCAACCACAAATACTTGGACGAATGCTATTGGTAATGCTACGGGACAACAAAATTCCAGTTTGGCACAAATTGTTGATTATGCCGGTGGTTCAACTACAGTAACAGGTGGTGAAGTTACTGCAGGACTATTCTCTTCTGGTACTAGCACACTTGATTTAAGTACTGTAAGGGATTTGGGTAATTGTATTCTTGGTGGAGGTAGCACCACTTCAAATAGTGGAATATTCCCAGATGGTCCTGATACATTAACGATTGTGGTCACTAATCTTGCTGCATCTGGTAATGTAGATGTAACTGCAAGAATTTCTTGGACGGAGGCACAAGCATAAGAAATGGCAAAACTTAAATCTGGTACAAGGATTTATGGAACCGCAACGATTGATACCAGTGTTGTAGTGGGTTCTGGTGTTACTATTACAACAAATGGAATTAATGTAGTTGGTGTTATAACTTCTACAGATTTCAATTCAGCATCAGATTTGAGTTTAAAAACTAACATTCAATCGATTTCAAATCCAATTGATAAAATACTTCAAATCAATGGAGTTACATTTAACTGGATAGAAAATAATAAACCTTCTGTTGGTATTATCGCACAAGAAATAGAAAAAGTTTTTCCAGAATTAGTTCAAGGAGAAAATCCCAAAACAGTTAATTATAATGGATTGATTGGATTATTGATAGAAGCAATTAAGGAACAGCAAGTAGAAATAAATATTCTCAAAGAAAAACTAAAATAAAGTTGACTTAATTATTATGAGTTTTGCAAAACTTGCTCTCGAAAATGGTGGAAGTATCCATCCATTAATTATTCCTGCAGAATTGACAAATGGCACAGGAATAATGAACCCATCTGTTTTTATAGATGGTGATAAAATATTGGTAAATTTACGTCACGTTAATTATACTTTTTATCATTCAGAAGAAAAACTTTTTCAACATCAGTATGGCCCATTAACTTACGTGCATCCCGAACAAGATATGCACTTGAGAACTGATAATTATTATTTGGAATTAAATGATAATTTTGAAATTACTAGATACAATAAAGTTGACACGTCAAAATTTGATACATACGAACCACAGTGGGAATTCGTTGGTCTAGAGGATGCCAGAATCTTTCGTTGGGATAGCAAACTTTATCTTTCTGGAGTTCGTAGAGATACAACTATAAATGGTGAAGGTAGAATGGAGATTTCTGAAATTCTAGTAAAAGATAATTCAGTAGAAGAAATTTCTAGATTTAGAATTCCACCACCAAATAATCCAAATTCTTATTGTGAAAAAAATTGGATGCCATTCTTAGATATTCCACATCATTATGTAAAATGGTCCAATCCAACGGAAGTTGTAAAAATAGATCCAGAAAAACAAACTTCACAGACAGTTCATATGGGAAACTACGTTTCTCTTCCTAGAGATTTGAGAGGTGGTTCACAAATCATCACTTGTGATGATTATTATATTGCAATTACACACGAAGTTGATTTATTCAATAGTGAAGTTGGAAGAAAGGATGCTGTTTATAGGCACAGATTTATTGTGTGGGATAAGAATTGGAATATAGTTCAATATTCTAAGGATTTTTCATTTATGACAGGACACGTTGAATTTTGTGTTGGAATGGCACAATACAAAAATGATATTTTAATTTCATTTAGTTTTCAAGATAATGCTGCTTACATATTAAAAGTTTCACCAAAAGTTCTTGTGGATTTTGTAAATGGAAAATATTAAAATGAATAATATACAAAATTTATTAAATGATTTTATTTTGGATTCACAAAATCCGGAAAAAAATTATAATCTTGCAATTTATTATGAGAATATAGGACAAACTGCATCTGCACTTTCTTATTATCTGAGAACTGCTGAAAGAACACAAGATAAACTATTGCAATATGAATGTTTACTTCGTGGTTCTATTTGTTTTGACAAACAAGGATCTAGAAATTTTACAGTGAAAGGATTATTACAAAATGCTATTTCAATTCTCCCCAAAAGACCAGAAGCATATTATCTACTTGCAAAATTTTATAGCAAAGAAAATAAAGATGGTTCTTGGAATGAATGTTATTTGATTTCCACAATTGCAGAAAATATAGTTGAAAGTGACAATAAACCACTGAATAATAGTGTTTCATATCCAGGATTTTATGGAATTCTTTTTTATAAAGCAATCTCAGGTTGGTGGTGTGGATTGTGTGGTGAATCTAAAAAAATGTTTATTAATCTTTTGACTGATTATGATTTGAGTAAAAGTGAAATTGAGATATGTAAAGAATATTTGAATAAATAACTAAAAGCCGAGTGTAAACGAAGATGGCTATTCAAGTATCAGGAACTACTGTTATTGACAACAGTAGAAATATAACAAATATTGGTGTTGCAACAATCACCAGTGCGTTGAATGTAGGAACTGGTGGTACAATAATTACTACAACTGCTGCTGGACTTGTAGGCATAGGAACAACAGTACCAGCATATACTTTACAAGTTCAAGGCAATGCTAGAGTTACTGGTGCTTTCAGAGACTCCACAGACTCACCAGGAACATCTGGTCAGGTTCTTCAATCAACTGTAACAGGGACCCAATGGACTACTGCAGCAGCAGGTGGTGGTTCTGGTAAATTCGATACAAGTATTGATAGTGTTCTTTACGTTCAACCAACAGGAACACTGGATATTGTGGGTGTGGGAACAACAGTTACACAAATCACAACACTTCCTGCTGGTTCAAATGAATACCTAATTCATTCAATTCACGTTACAAATATATCTAATGGTGATGCAGAAATCACTGCTGGGTTTGTAATGAATGCAAGAAAAGTTCCTGCAACGATTGTATCTGGTGGTGGTATTGGAACTGCTGCTGCTGGTATTAACACAATTACAGTCAGCACTGCAAGCAGTATTCGAATCGGTATGGCAGTTACCGGGCAAGGAAATATTGGTGAAGTAACTGGTATTGGTTCAACTGCTGGATTTCAATATAACACTTATGTAACCAGTGTAGATAGCAATAGAATCACATTAAGCAAACCAATTTCAGGTCAAGCAGTGAGTGGTATTGCTTGGTTTACACCAGTATCTGATGTTGTATCGAGACTTCCAGTTCCCGTTGGTTCTGCGGTTGAACTACTGAAACAACCGATGGTGTTGAACGCACTAGATAGTATTGTTCTACAATCTACTGGTGCTGGAACTGGTGTGGGCACAACTTCAACTGCTGTATTTTCACAAACAGCAAACTCTGGAATTATAACTTGTACTGTTGGTGCTGCAATTACAAATTTCATCTCGGCAGGACAATTAGTTCAAGGAACTGGCACTAATACTGGCATTCAAACGAATACATTCATTGGTATTGGATATACACCAGGTTCAAACATTATTCCACTTACAAGACCAGCAACATCTACGTTAACAGGACAAATACTTTCATTTACAGAAGTTGTTGTTCCACAAGACGGTGCATTGCAGGCAACGATTGTCTATCAGTCAACAACTGATACTACATATCTTAATGGAACAGGAACTGTTGTTGGTCTTGTGACAACAGCAGCAGAAGTAATTGCTGGTGTTGCAGCATCCAATCCAGTTGCTTATTACGGAACTGGAAACCTTTATCCATCTACCATTCAGTCCATTCGAGTTTCAAATATTTCTGATGGAACGATTTATCCTGGTGGAGATTATCCAGTTTGGGTAGGTATTGGTAATAGTGATACAATATTCTCTTGGTTGGCATATAATATGGTAATTCCAAAGAACTCTTCAATTGAACTTTGTGAAGCACCGAAGAGATTGGGAATTGGACAGTCGATCTTTGCGTATGCTTCAACACCAAATGCAATAGAAATACAAATCGCAGGAAAACAAAAAACAACATAATTTATGAGTATTCTTATATCATTGCCTTGTTATGGTGGATTAGTGAATGAAAAAACCACAACATCACTTTTTAATCTTGGTAAACTTTTAGTTCGTAATAATATAGACCACGGCATAATGACCGTCGCAAATGAGTCTTTGATTACTCACGGACGGTCACGAATTGCAAACTTCTTTATGAATAATACTGAGTTTGAGTATCTGTTCTGTCTGGATGCTGATGTTGCTTTTCAACCAGAAGATATGTTGAAGTTATATTCATATCAAAAACCAATTGTGTCTGCATCTTATCCGATGAAGACACTACCAATACGACACTGTTATGAACTTTATAATCCTGTAAAGTTATGTGGAAATCTTGTGAAGATTGGTGGAATTGGTATGGGATTTGTATTAATTCACAGAAGTGTGTTTGAGAAACTAAATAAGTATTATAGTGAATTAAAGTATTTTCCAGGATTGAATAATTCCAATTATCCAATTACTGAAAAAGAATATCATAATTCATATCACTACTTTGCAGAAATGAATAAAGAAGGAAAATATTTAGGAGAAGATATGAGTTTCTTTCATCGCGTGAGTGATATTGGTTATGATGTCTGGATGGATACAAGTATAGAATTACAGCACATCGGTTCACACGTATTCGGTAAGTAAAATGGCAATTGGAGTATTTGGTCTACAAGTTGCTTATAAACTGAAGAGACTTGAGATAATGAGTACTGATGATACTCACGGTTGGTTTGGTGGTGGTGGTTTTCCAGGACCATTATCAAGAGTGGACCGCATAGATTTTTCTAATGATACTGGAACTGCAAATATTAGAGGTCCATTAAGTTCAGCAAGAAGTAGTTTAGCAGCAACAGGAAACTCTAATTATGGTTGGTTTGGTGGTGGTTCTCCTGGACCATTATCAAGAGTAGACCGTATAGATTTTTCCAATGATGCAGCAACAGCATCAGCAAGAGGTCCATTAAGTGCCGCAAGAGGATATTTAGCAGCAACAGGAAACTCAAACTATGGTTGGTTTGGTGGTGGTAATCCATCAGGATCAGCAGTAGATCGTATAGATTTCTCTAATGATTCTTCCACGGCATCACCAAGAGGTCCATTAAGTGTTGCAAGAAGTCGTTTAGCAGCAACAGGAAACTCCAACTATGGTTGGTTTGGTGGTGGATTTGCACTATCAACAGTAGACCGTATAGATTTCTCTAATGATTCTCCAACTGCATCAATTAGAGGTTCATTAAGTTCAGCAAGATATTACTTAGCAGCAACAGGAAACTCTAATTATGGTTGGTTTGGTGGTGGTTCTCCTGGACCATTATCAACAGTAAACCGTATAGATTTCTCAAATGATTCTTCAACAGCATCAATTAGAGGTCCATTAAGTTCGGCAAGAGGATATTTAGCAGCAACAGGAAACTCTAACTATGGTTGGTTTGGTGGTGGAATATTTGCGTCAATAGTAGACCGTATCGATTTTTCTAATGATTCTGTAACAGCATCACCTAGAGGAACATTAAGTTCAGGAAGAAAAGAATTAGCAGCAACATCAGGGCAAGCAAAAGGACCAGCAATCAAACTGCAAAAAGCAGGGAATTATGGTTGGTTTGGTGGTGGATATAGTTTTCCACCAGCAACCACTAGATCAACAGTAGACCGTATCGATTTTTCTAATGATTCTGTAACAGCATCACCTAGAGGAACATTAAGTTCAGGAAGAAAAGAATTAGCAGCAACAGGAAACTCTAACTATGGTTGGTTTGGTGGTGGCTATAATCCATCATCACCGTTTTTTCATTCCATTGTAGATAGAGTAGATTTTTCTAATGATTCTGCAACAGCATCACCAAGAGGACCATTAATACAGGCAAGACGATATTTTTCTGCAACATCAAATTCCAATTATGGTTGGTTTGGTGGTGGAAGAACTTTTTCTTCAGTAAATATATCATCAATAGAACGAATTAATTTTTCTAATGATTCTATAACAGCATCTCGAAGAGGACCATTAACTATTGAATCATATTATTTAGCAGCAATAGGAAACTCCAACTATGGTTGGTTTGGTGGTGGTTATAATCCAAATTCTCCCTTTTTTCAGTCAACGGTATTTCGAGTTGATTTTACAAATGATTCTCCAACAACAACTCCTAGAGGTTCATTAAGTTCATTGAAATCACATTTGGCAGCAACAGGAAACTCTAATTATGGTTGGTTTGGTGGTGGTCGTATTTCCGGACCATCAATAATAGCAACAGTAGATCGTATAGATTTTTCAAATGATTCAGTGACAGCATCACTAAGGGCACCATTAAGTGGAACAAAAGATCAATTAGCAGCAACAGGAAACTCTAACTATGGTTGGTTTGGTGGTGGATCAAATCCTGGTTCTGCTTATGCATCAACTGTAGATCTTATCAATTTCTCAAATGATTTAACGACAGCATCTCCTAGAGGATCATTAAGTGTAGGTAGACTAGGATTAGCAGCAACCTCCAACAGCACCAGATAAATACTCACAACTACATTATTCTTTATGAAGCAGAACATTATTATTGTTGATAATTTCTATGAGAATCCATATGAAGTTCGTCAATATGCACTAAATCTTGAATATCCACAACCACAAGACGGTTATACATATCCAGGTAGAAACTCAAAAGGAACTTTTTACAATCAAGAGATTCACGATAAGTTTGAGAATCTGATTGGAAGACATTTAGTTCCTGCCGATTGTGGTAATCATGGAGATTTTAGATTATCATTAGAAGCAGATACATTTCAACAAGATATTCATATTGACCCAATCTGGGAATGGGGTTGTGTTCTTTATATGAATCTTCCTCATCAGTGCATTGATGAGGCAGGAACATCTTTCTGGAAACATAAGAAACTGGGATGGGAAAGATGCCCCGAAAGAGAAGAAGCATCTTGGTTTGGTTATAGTTCTTATGATGAAATTCGTGATGGTATTGTGTATGGTGATGGACTTGACCGTTCCAAGTGGGAGAGATACTGTTTAGCAAATATGAAGTATAATAGAGCAGTAATCTTTGACCCAAAACTCTGGCATTCGCATGGAGCAAACTTTGGAGATTGTTTAGAAAATGGTAGATTAGTTCAATTGTTCTTCTTTAATAATGCATAAGACTTATTTTTTTGAAAGTGGATTACCTCGTTCTGGTTCTACATTACTTTCTGCAATTCTAAATCAAAATCCAGACATTCACTGTGGTGCAATCTCTCCTGTACTGGAGATTATGTATTATACGGAGCAATACTTTGAGGGGTCAGAGCAGGCACTTGCATATCCAAAACCAGCACAGCATCATAAGATTATCTCAAGTGTGATTGATAATTATTATAGTGATAGGGCAGAACCAATTATATTTGACAAATGCCGTGCCTGGACTAATAACACCGATAGAATACAAGAATACATTACAAAGACTCCAAAAATTCTGTGCCCTGTAAGAGATGTGGTGGAGATTCTTGCATCTTTTATTCAAATGATTCATCGCAATTCCAATCAAGTATCATTTGTTGATAAGGCACTCATAGAGAAGGGATATACACTCACAGACGACAATCGTTGTGATTATCTAATGTGCCCCGAAGGTATTGTAGACCAGTCCCTATATGCCTTTGGTGAGGGGTTTAGAAAGGGTTGT
>Ga0255067_1000013_pt1 | contig 41112 bp, 38 predicted proteins | sample Colum_Cont_RepB__3_FD_188466 | JGI IMG/M metagenome (GOLD analysis project Ga0255067, IMG submission 188466) | Freshwater microbial communities from Columbia River, Oregon, United States - Colum_Cont_RepB_8h | ecosystem: Environmental > Aquatic > Freshwater > River | place: USA: Oregon...
AGGTGCAAATGCGCTATCAGCAATATCAGACCCTACTTCAACTAAATGTCTCATAATTGAACGTTCGCGAACAATCTCCGCATATCGACGTATATTTGCAGAAGTTGGAGTATTCTGTGCCAAGGAGCCCAAATAGCTAATACCCCCTACCGTCACCAATTCTGCATTTTTTTCTAAGGATTCGGCAACAGTCACAATATCGGCTGGGCTATTTTGCTCAACGAGCTTAATAATATGTTGGTAAATTAAACGATGGTCTTGACGATAAAAATCATTTGGCGATACAAGGTCTGCGATTTTATCGAGCGCTTCATTTTCAATCAGCAAACCGCCCAATAAGGACTGCTCAGCCTCTATAGAATGAGGTGGTAATTTAAGGTTATTAAGAATGTCGTCGGCCATGGATTAATTATAACGGAATAAAAAAAGGCTGCTCTAGGCAGCCTTTAAAAAAATAGATTGCTTTTTATTAAGCAGGTTCACCAATCACGTCAATTGAAATATCAACTGTCACATCATGATGTAAAGCAATAGTCACTTGATGTTGGCCCACTGTTTTAAGTGGTCCGTTTGGCATACGAATTTCAGCTTTCACAACCTTGATATTTTTAGCTGTTAAGCCTTCAGCAATATCTGTATTTGTGACCGAGCCAAAAAGTTTGCCATCAACACCTGATTTTTGCGTTACAGATAGAGTAAAGCCAGCAAGTGCTTTTGCTCTCTCTTTAGCTGCGTCAAGAAGCACCACTTGTTGCTTTTCAAGCTCAGCACGTTTTGCCTCAAACTCAGCCTTGTTTGAATCAGTTGCACGTTTAGCTTTACCTTGTGGAATTAAAAAATTTCGACCAAAGCCGTCCTTAACTTTAACAATGTCACCAAGGTTTCCTAAATTAGCTACTTTCTCTAATAAAATAACTTGCATCTTGTAATCTCCTTAGTGCTTATCAGTGTATGGTAAAAGCGCTAAAAAACGAGCGCGTTTCACCGCAATATTGAGTTGACGTTGATAAATGGCTTTAGTACCTGTAATACGCGCTGGAATAAGTTTTCCATTTTCAGTAATAAAGTCTTTTAATAAATCAACATCCTTGTAATCTACTTCTTTAATGCCTTCAGCACTAAATCTGCAGTAACGTCTTCTTTTGTACATTTCTCTAGCCATCATAAACTCCTATAGATATTCTATAAAATTAATATGGAAAATTAGCTGATTGCTTTTTGCGCTTTTATTTCCAATAAACCCTTTTGTTTTAATTCTGTCGCCAACTTTTAAAGGTATCAATGCATCATTACCCATAATTTTTGCACTTAACTCACAATTGATTGTCCGCTTTAAATTTGCCTCAATCTGCTCCGAGCTATGTTTTAACGTAAGATTAAGAGCTGGTATTCCTGCGGGTGTATAACGAACCGGGTCCACATGGCACACTTCCCCAGAAATCTCTAAACAATTCAATCTAGATTAAGCTACAGCAACCTCAGGTGCAGCGCGCTCATCTTTATCAAGCACTGATTTTGATTTTTCTTCTTTCATCATAATTGATGGTGCAGTCACGGCTGTTTTTGTGCTCATAATCAAATGACGTAACACGGCATCATTGAACTTAAATGCATGCTCTAATTCTGCAAGCGTTTCAATGTCGCATTCGATATTCATAAGCACATAATGCGCTTTATGAATTTTTTCAATCATGTAAGCAAGCTGTTTGCGACCCCAATCTTCGAGGCGGTGGAGCTTTCCACCTTTGGATGTGACTAGAGATCTGTAGCGTTCAATCATGCCAGGCACTTGTTCGCTTTGATCAGGATGTACGATAAATACTACTTCATAATGTCGCATATAAATCTCCTTATGGTTAAAAGCTTTCAGTGATGCAACTCACTGTAAAGCAAGGTAGAAAGATCGAGTATTATAGGTGTTTTTTAGATTAAATCAATGATTTTTAAAGGTCAATTCGGTCCTTAAGCCCTGCCCCGTAAAGCCTTTCTTTAAGAAATTTTGCCTCATCTCGAAGTTGAGCCGCTTTTTCGAACTCTAAATTGCGAGCAGCCGTCTGCATCGTCTTTTCAATTTTTTGAATTTCTTTGGCCATCTGCTTTTCATTAAGATGGTCATAACGAGCTTCTTCTTTTTTGAGGGCTCGATTAAGGTCAACCTCTGCCTTGTCAAAGGTGCCCTCAATGATATCTTTAATCTTTTTAATCACACCCACTGGCGTAATATTATTTTCCAGATTAAATGCAATTTGCTTTTTGCGTCTTCGGTTGGTTTCATCAATTGCAATCTTCATGCTTCGTGTGATCTTGTTACCATAGAAAATCACTTGCCCATTGAGATTTCGGGCTGCTCTTCCTGCAGTTTGAATAAGCGAACGTTCAGACCTTAGAAATCCCTCTTTATCAGCGTCTAATACCGCTACTAATGAAACCTCGGGGATATCTAAACCCTCTCTTAATAGATTGATACCTACCACAACGTCAAACTTACCCAATCTTAAGTCGCGGATAATTTCAACACGCTCTACTGTATCAATATCTGAATGAAGGTAACGCACCTTAATTTGATGCTCAGTTAAATAATCAGTTAAATCTTCCGCCATGCGTTTAGTTAAAGTAGTCGCCAATACTCTTTCATTTTTTTCAACACGAATATTGATCTCGCTCAATAAATCATCCACTTGGGTATCTGCAGGTTTCACAGTAATTTCAGGGTCAATAAGTCCAGTAGGTCTTGCTACCTGCTCTACAACTTGCTCTGTATGAGTAGCCTCATAGTCTGCTGGTGTTGCAGATACAAAAATACACTGGCGCATCGTTTTTTCAAATTCTTCGAACTTTAAAGGTCGATTGTCCAGCGCTGAAGGTAATCTAAAACCATACCCCACTAAATTTTCTTTTCTTGCGCGATCTCCTTTATACATGCCACCCACCTGGGGCACGGTGACATGGCTTTCATCAATAATCATTAAAGCATCTTTAGGTAAATACTCAATTAAAGTTGGGGGTGGATCGCCAGGATTTCTTCCTGACAAATGTCTCGAATAATTTTCAATGCCTTTACAGAAACCTATTTCATTTAACATCTCAATATCAAAACGAGTGCGCTGTTCAATTCTTTGAGCCTCAACTAATTTATTAGCCTTAACAAAATAATCAGAACGCTCCCTTAATTCATTTTTTATTTTTTCGATAGCTCTTACTACTGTGTCTCGAGGCGTCACATAATGACTCGAGGGATACACAGTAAAATGTTTAACTTTTTTGTACAATTGTCCTGTGAGTGGATCAAAGAGCGTAATCGATTCAATCAGATCATCAAACAAAGTAACTCTAATTGCAGTTTCTGAATTTTCAGCAGGAAATATATCAATCGTATCGCCTCTGACTCTAAAAGCTCCTCGTGAAAAGTCAAAATCATTTCGATCATATTGCATGGACACTAACCGCAAAATAATATTACGTTGCAATAATTTTTCACCTTGCACAAGTTGCATGACCATGCCCTGATAATCCACAGGGTCTCCAATACCGTAGATTGCGGATACTGTCGCTACAATAATACTGTCGTCACGCTCAAGGAGCGCCTTAGTTGCAGATAAGCGCATCTGCTCGATATGCTCATTAATACTCGAATCTTTTTCAATAAAAAGATCTCGCGCAGGCACATAAGCTTCTGGTTGATAATAATCATAATATGATACAAAATATTCCACTGCATTATGTGGAAAAAACTCTCTAAATTCTGAGTAAAGTTGTGCAGCTAATGTTTTGTTAGGTGCCATAACAATTGCCGGCTTACCTATTCTTGCAATGACATTTGCGATCGTAAATGTTTTACCTGAGCCTGTAACGCCTAAAAGTGTTTGAAATTTCTTTCCATCCACAATTCCTTTTGTTAAAAGATCAATAGCCTGGGGCTGATCTCCAGCAGGAGAAAATGGTTGAAATAACTTATAGGGACTATTTGGGAATGTAAGTAACAAGATAGTGATATTCTACTTAAAAAAAGATTTAGAAAAGAAAATATGTGAAAACTAATAAGAACTTTTGATGCAGCATCCAGTCATTTAATTTTATACTTTTTAAATTCATCTTATGAACCCATTCTTTAAATTTATATCCTTTATCCTCGTCAGCGCCTTTTTCTATTCGGGAAATGCATGGTCATTAGATAAAGATCAATTAATGAGTTCATTTTTTAGTGTTGTCATGATCAGGGGTTATAACGACGCAGGCGGTCTCGCTTACGGATCAGGTGTTGTGGTGGGTGATAATCAAGTGATAACTAATTGTCATGTACTAAGAAAAACAAAACAACCTTGGGTATCTCAAGGAGAAGAAACCTACTCAGCAACAAGTGTAAAAGTAGATCATTGGCATGATTTGTGTTTAGTTACAACTTTTGGTATGACCAACAAACCAGCTTTAATAGGTAAAAGTACTGACCTTAAAAAAGGTCAAGGAGTTATCGCTATCGGGCACTCGAGTGGCGCTCCTGTGGCCTTAACTTCAGCAGGCGTTGTAAAATCGACCTACGATCTAGATCAAGGCAAAGTTATTCTAAGTACAGCCCAATTTAGAATGGGTGCTTCTGGAAGCGGCTTATTTGATACAGCAGGAAGGCTTGTCGGTATTAACACCTTTAAAACCTCCGGAAAAAATTCTTTTTACTATGCCCTTCCCATTGAATGGCTAAATGCGCTCAAAAATAAACCGACTGAAACTACCTTTCCAGTTGTCGGTAAAGCCTTATGGGAAGAGGAAGAGGATAAAAAACCACTCTTCCTTCAAATAGCAATTCCAACTATTAAAGAAGACTGGAAAAAACTATTAAATATATCTTTAGAGTGGACAAAAAAAGAAAATAATAATGCCGAAGCCTGGTTCGAGCTTGGTTTGGCAAATGAGCATCTTAATGACCTAAGTGCAGCTGAAACAGCATATCGCCGATCAGTTTTGTTAGATGACCAAAATACAGATGCACTTTTGAGGTTGGGTTTCATTGCCAAATCTAAAGACGACAAGAAGGAAATTAAGGTGATTCAAGAAAAAATTTCTAAAATTAATCCTGAGCTACTTGAGGACTATTACAAGCTCGTTGGGTGCTCTAAGACTTGCGAATAGATTAAAAGTCTATTTCAACTCAACTTCTTTTTGCGTAAAATAGGGGGATACATTAATCACCCCTGGATAAAAATTGTCATCCATAAAATTATCTGAATGTGTCGGACGTATCAAAGAATCTCCAACGCTTGCTATTACAGCAAAAGCTGCCCGCTATAAATCAGAAGGCAAGGATATTATTGGACTTGCAGCTGGTGAACCTGATTTTGATACACCCCAACATATTAAAGACGCTGCAAAAAAAGCAATCGACAATGGTTTCACTAAGTACACACCAGTTTCAGGTATTCCTTCTTTAAAAAAAGCAATTGTTGAAAAGTTTAAGCGCGACAACAATCTCGATTACGCTCTTAGCGAAGTTATCGTTGGTGTAGGCGGTAAACAATGTATTTTTAATTTTTGTCTTGCAGTTTTAAACTCAGGTGATGAAGTTATTATTCCAGCACCTTACTGGGTATCTTATGCAGATATAGCTTTAGTTTCTGATGCTAAACCAATCATTGTTGAATGTGGCATTGAACAAAAATTTAAAATGACCGCATCACAACTTGAAAAAGCAATTACATCCAAAACAAAACTGTTGATCTTAAATTCACCTTCGAATCCAACAGGTGCTGTTTATTCAAAAGAAGAACTGACATCGCTTGCAGACGTTCTTGTTAAACATCCTCATATTTTAATTGGCACTGATGATATGTACGAGCATGTTAAATTAAAAGATATGCCCTTTTACAATATTCTAAATGTAAACCCAGCATTGAAAGATCGCTGTGTAATTATGAATGGTGTATCTAAAGCATATTCAATGACAGGATGGCGCATAGGTTATGCAGCAGGACCGAGTTACATTATTAAAGCCATGGAAATACTTCAATCACAATCGACATCCAATCCTACCTCCATTTCCCAGGTCGCTGCCGAAGCTGCGCTTTCAGGAGACCAGGCATGTATGGATCCTATGATTAAAGCCTTTAGAGAAAGGCATGCTTATGTTGTAAAAAGCTTTAATGAAATCCCTGGTTTGTCTTGCATCGAAGCAGAAGGAGCATTCTATGCTTTTCCTGACGCACGAAAAGCCATCGAATATTTATTCAATCAAAAGGTTTTGAAAGAAAAAACAGATCATGCTTTGGCTGATTACTTACTTGAAAAAGAAGGTGTTGCAGTAGTGCCTGGATCTGCATTTGGTTCGGATGGTTATTTCAGAATTTCATTTGCAACTTCTATGGAAAATCTCATAGAGGCAATGAAACGCATCAAACGCGCGCTCTCTGTTTAAATGAGGGGTCAATTCAAGTATAATTTACACCTTGTTTAAGTTGACCTTAAAGCAATAACTGTTTTATGATCACGTTCTCAATTCCTCGATAGCTCAGCTGGTAGAGCAACGGACTGTTAATCCGTGTGTCCCTGGTTCGAGCCCAGGTCGAGGAGCCAAATTCAAAGAGCCCATGCATATGGGCTTTTTTTATTTTAAATAGATAAGTTTGATATAACGATAATAAGTACCTTCTGCAACAGAGATTGCAAGCATTAAGCCCTCGCGACCATCTAGAAAACCAAGCCTTACAATATAAGCTCGAATAAAAGCCCATAAAGCATGAAGAATTGCTTTTTTAAGACTACCTTTTTTGCCTTTACTTTTAAGATCTTTAGCGCCCAAGCTTGAATAGACATTAATCTTTTTCAATACCATCTCAAAATCTCTGTATGAATAATGAATTAAGGGCTGCAATAAATGGCCAATTTCATATTTACTCTCAAGATGTTCATGCACATGGTGTTCTGAAAATTTAGCACTACCTTTTTTAAATAGTCTCTTTGTCCTATCTGGCTGCCACCCTGAGTGTTTTATAAATCTAGAAACAAATAAGGATCGTCTAGGAACATCATAAACATTGAAGTCTGAACGATTAATTACTTTTAAAATTTCTTGTTTAAGGGCAGGTGTAATTCTTTCATCAGCATCTAAAGAAAATATCCATTCGTGCTTGGTTAATTGAATAGCCATATTTTTTTGCTGGCCATAGCCTTTCCATGGCTTATTAAAAACTTTAGCCCCTAATTTCTTAGCAAGAGAAACAGTGTTATCGGAACTGCCTGAATCTAGAACAATAACTTCATTAGCGAAATTTGCACTTTTAATGCAATCAGCAATATTTTGAGATTCATTCTTTGTAATGATGATGACGGAAAGTTTAGGCATTAATGTAGTGACTAATGGTTAATTTAAAGGTAAATTATTTCGATAGATTATAACAACTTATAAAATCAAAAAATATAATTAAGAGAGTAAGGTTTGTCGATAGTGAACATTAAAAAAGATGTAGTTTGTATTGGTGGCGGGATCATGAGCGTCACATTAGCCAGATTACTTCAAGAGTTAGATCCTGATTTAGATATTACCATTTACGAGAAGCTTTCTTCTTGCGCGCTAGAAAGCTCACAATCAATCAATAATGCTGGAACTGGCCATGCTGGCTTCTGTGAATTAAATTACACACCCATGAATAGGCAGCAACTTGTAAGTGTAGACAGAGCATTAAAGATAAATAGTGAATTTGAAGTCTCACTTCAGTTTTGGAGCTTTTTAACCAAAAAATATAAAAGCTTTAAGCCCGAATCCTTTATTACCCAGGTTCCTCACATAAGCCTTGTCAAAGGAGATAAAAATATATCTTTTTTAAAGAAAAGGTATGAGGTTTTAAGTAAAACACTTCTATTCAAGGGAATGCAATTCTCTCGCAGTAAAGAAACTATTAAAGAGTGGGCGCCACTTATTGCTGAAGACTTAAAAGATAATATCGCAATGACAAGAGTTAAGTATGGGAGTGATGTAGATTTTGAATCACTTAGTCATCAAATGATAAAGATTTTATCTTCAAATAAAAAATTCTCTATTCATGTAAATCACGAAATTAAATCAATATCACAGACAGATAATAAAACTTGGGATATAAAAATTTACTGTGTGAAGAGTAAAAAAATAATTTCAGTAAATGCAAAATTTATTTTCCTTGGGGCAGGTGGATCAACTATTCATTTACTCCAAAAAAGTAATATTAAAAATCAAATCGGCTATGCAGGTTTTCCCATCAATGGTGAATGGTTGATATGCAAGAAATCATCTATTACAAAAAAACACTTTTCTAAGGTTTATGGCTTAGCAGGCCCTAAGGCACCTCCAATGTCAGCGCCTCATTTAGACTTAAGGATTATTAATGGTAAAAGACAGCTTATGTTTGGTCCATTCGCAAGCTTCACATTTAAATTTTTGAAAACGGGCTCGTATTTGGATTTATTGAAATCAATTCGTATCCACAATATTTTGCCAATGTTACATGTATTTATTTGCAATCTAAATCTTCTAATTTATCTAATTAAGGAGTCTGCTAGTTCATACAAAGATAAAATGAATGCATTGAAAGAGTTTTATCCTTTAGCTAACGAAAAAGATTGGAAGCTTGCATCAGCTGGAAAAAGAGTTCAGATCATCAAGCCTTATAAAAAAATTGGTGGTAAATTAGAATTTGGAACAGAGGTAGTTTGGTCAGACGACTCATCTCTAGCCGCGCTTTTAGGCGCCTCTCCTGGAGCCTCAACATCTGTTTATTCAATGTTAAATGTGATTGAAAAAAGCTTTAAGGGAAGAATAAACTCTAAAGTTTGGAAGAATAAAATTGAAAAGATGGTGCCATCATACAATCAAGATTTAAGTAAGCAGCCATCTTTGTTCAATAAAACTCGACGATCTACTTATAAAACACTTGGATTTAAGATTTAAAACGTTGTCGTCTAATTTCTGACAATACAATCCCGCTAGCAACACTCACATTTAGACTTTCCACAGTGCCTAGCATAGGTATTTTAATTAATAAGTCACACACATCGCGAGTGAGTCTCCTTAAGCCACTTCCTTCTGAGCCTAAAACGACAGCAATGGGGCCGCTTAAAGTTGATTGATAAAGTGATTCAGCGCCATCTTCCGCTGTTCCAACCACAAGCACACCTTGCTCTTTGAGTTGACGTATGGTTCTCGCTAGATTGGTTACCACAATGAAGGGTACTGATTCAGCTGCGCCTGAAGCGACCTTTCTCACAGTCGCATTTAATCCCACTGCTCGATCTTTCGGGGCTATAACAGCATGCACGCCCATACCATCTGCAACACGCAAACATGCGCCTAAATTATGAGGGTCTTCTACGCCATCTAGTATTAGCAAAAATGCGGGTTCTTTAAGATCGCCCTCTAGAATATCCTCAACCGTCTTATAAGGAATTACTAAAGGGATAATTTTAGCTACTACACCCTGATGTTTTGCTTGCGAAGCAATGCCATCTAATCTTGCACGATCAACCATAAGTATTCGAATATTATTTTCTTTAGCCAACTCAACAATTTCTTTAGCTCTTGGATCATTACGATCACTGTCCAAATAAATCTCTTGTATGCTTCTTGAGGACTGCCTTAATTGACTGATAATAGGATGAAAACCAAAAATAATCTGACTTTGAGACATATTATTTTGCTCTTGTCTTCTTTTTACTTCTCGGTTGTCCAGATAACTTTGAGCCACTTTTATGCTTGGCAGAATGAACTTTCTTTTTATGCGCGGCTTTCTCTTTAAAGAAATTTTTTGGTTTTCTATCTTTTAATGGGGACTTTTGAACTTCTTGATGACTTTCAAGGCTAAAGTCAATTTTGCTAAGTTCCAAATCGACGCGAACTAATTTTACTTTTAATCGATCTCCCAACCGATAAACGACATGAGATCTTTCTCCGACCATGGCATGCCTTGCTTTGTCATAAGTAAAATAATCGTTACCTAATTCTGTGACATGCAACAAACCTTCAATATAAATGCCATCAATCGACACAAATAAACCAAAACTTGTTACACCTGCAACAGTGCCTTCGTATATCTCTCCAATTTTATCTTGCATGTAATAACACTTAAGCCATGATGAAACATCACGCGTAGCATCATCAGCTCTTCTTTCTGTCATTGAACAATGTTGGCCAAAAGCATGCCAATTTGAAGCAGGCATTGTCTTCTTTTGTAAAGTAGCTTTAATGGCTCGATGAATTAAAAGGTCAGGATATCGACGTATCGGAGAAGTAAAATGTGCATAGGCTTCATAAGCTAAACCAAAGTGGCCATTATTATCTGGGCTATATACAGCCTGTTGCATCGACCTTAATAAAACTGTTTGTAATAAATGTTCGTCTGGCCGGCCTTTAATTTTTTCAATTAACGCAGCATAATCTTTAATTGATGGCTTACTACCACCAGTTAACATAAATCCAAATTCAGCCAAAAATATTTGTAAATTTTCTAAGCGCTCTTCGGTTGGGCCTTCGTGAGTTCTATAAAGCGCTGGATGTTCATGTTCAATTAAGAAATTAGCTGCACATACATTAGCAGCTAACATGCACTCCTCAATAAGACGATGTGCTTCATTTCGAATCACAGGCTCAATACGATCAATTTTTCCTTGATCATTAAAAATCATAATGGTTTCAGAGGAGTCAAATTCAATGGCACCTCTTATATGCCTTTGCTTGGTAAGTATTCTATACACCGACTCAAGATTTTTAATGTGTGGAATAATAGATTTATATTTTTCTGTCAGCTCAGGTGATGTCTCTTTCAATAATGTACTTACATCCGTATAAGTCATACGAGCTTTTGACTCCATAACCGACGGATAAAATTTGTAAGAAATAACTTTTCCATGGTCATCAATGATCATGTCACAAACCATACATAATCGATCGACATGCGGATTAAGTGAGCATAGGCCATTTGATAAGGCTTCAGGCAACATTGGAATGACTCTTCTTGGAAAATAAACTGAATTGCCTCTATCAAAAGCTTCTTTGTCTAAAGTATTATCGGGTTGCACATAAAAACTTACATCAGCAATAGCAACAATTAAACGCCAATTTTTATCGATACTTTCCGCATAGACTGCATCATCAAAATCTCTTGCAGTTTCTCCATCAATAGTAATAAGAGGTAAATCGCGCAAATCGATTCTTCCCTTAAAATCCTTTTCTGATACTTTTTTAGAAAAAGACTCTGCAATGCGAATCGTATCTTCTGAGAAACTGTAAGGAAGTTGATGTTTTCTTAAGGCAATCTCAATTTCCATACCGCTATCTGCATAATTACCAAGAATTTGAACTACCTTGCCCATAGGCCTAGATTTGAATGAAGGTTGAGCAGTAATTTCAATGACAACAATTTGCCCAGGTTTGGCTCCCATATCAAGATGATACGGAATGAGAAAGTCTTGATTAATTCTCTTGTCTTCAGCTGCAACGATCGTAACGCCCTGCCCTTGAACCACCCTGCCCACTAACGTTTCATTCTTTCTTTCAAGAATCTCGATCACTTTACCTTCAGGTCGGCCTTTCCTATCTTGCCCTATGGTTTGAACCATCACACGATCGTTATGAAGGACTTGCATCATCTCCCTAGAAGACAAGAAAATATCATCTCCTCCTTGATCTGGAATAAGGAAGCCAAAACCATCAGCGTGGCCTTGTATGCGCCCTGCAATAAGATTTAATTTTTCGGAAATGCAAAAATCATCTTTACGATTACGCATAATCTGACCTTGCCTCTCCATGGCTCGAATACGTTTATTAAATGCTTCAGATTCATCATCAGTAATTTCAAGCAACTCAGTAAGCCTTAAAATTGAAAGAGGAACACCCTGATCAGCCATGATCTTTAAGATTAATTCTCGACTTGGAAGGGGTTTTTCATAAAACATAGCCTCGCGTTCTTTTTGAGGGTCGTCTTGTCTTATAGATTTATTTTTTTTACTCATATGTGCGTCATTGTGACATTAAATTAAGAAAACATAAGATGCTTTTAATCCAAAGCATACAAATGTGGAAGATTTCTACCTAAACCCTTACAATCTAAGCCGTATCCAAATACAAACCTATTGGGTACTTTAAGGCCTATAAAATTTGGGAAATAAGATTTTTCTTTTGCTATCTCTTTATCAAATAACACAGCGGTATAGATGGCTTTGGCTTTCATTGCTAAGCATGTAGCTGCAATTTCTCTAAGAGTAATACCTTCATCCAAGATATCGTCAAGAATCAAAACAGTTTTACCTTCAATATCTATTGGCGGCTTTACAAGCCAATGAATTGGACCGCCAGTCAAAGAGGCTGCATAGCGCGTTGCGTGAATATAACTATATTGAATATTCTTTTCTAGGCGAGGTAAAAGTTGGCCTGCAAAAATTAATGCGCCATTCATCACACATAAAACGTATAGATCGTCTGTTTTAATTGTTTGATTAACTTGATCTGCAATATTCTTAATTACTGTTTTTATTTCAATTTCTGAGTAGATTACAGAAGATTTACGAATTAATGCTTGAATGGTATCCATCAACGAATAAACTGCATCATGATGCTGATTTTAGAAATTCTGTGAATTCTTTTCCGATTTCTGGATGTTTTTTTGAAAATTCAATATTGGCTTTTATGAAACCCAATTTGTCACCGCAATCATAACGCTTACCTTCAAATAAATATGCGAAGATAGCTTGCTGACCAAGCAACATTTGAATAGCGTCAGTGAGTTGGATCTCTCCGCCCTTCCCAGGTTTAATTTTTTCTAAACAATCAAAAATTTGCGGATTAAATACATAGCGACCAATGACACCCAGGGTAGATGGGGCATCTATTGGCTGAGGTTTTTCTACAATTGAATTAATTTTGTATAAATTATTTTTAGAGTCTCCAACATCAACAATGCCATATTGCACCGTTTTTTCTTTTGGGATGTCTTCAATGGCAATGACTGATGATTGTTCTTTTTGGTGCTGCAAGATCAATTGTTTTAAAACTGGCGTATGGGCATCAGTTAAATCATCAGCCAATAAAACAGCGAATGGCTCATCATTAATAATTGTTTTTGCTTGAAGAACGGCATGACCTAAACCTAAGGGTTCTGATTGTCTGGTGTAGATACATTTCACATGAGAAGGAATGATGGATCGAATAGACTCCAATAAAAAGTTTTTATTGGATGCAATAAGGCTAGCTTCAAGCTCAACATTCTTATCAAAATGATCTTCAATAGATCTTTTGTTGCGACCCGTCACAAAAATAAGCTCAGTAATGCCTGATTGAATTGCCTCCTCAACTGCATATTGAATTAAAGGTTTATCCACAACAGGAAGCATCTCTTTTGGGTTAGCCTTTGTTGCAGGTAAAAAGCGCGTACCTAGACCTGCTACTGGGAATACAGCTTTTTTAATCGCTTTCATAGGTATAACATCACTTTCATAGGCTTTTATTTTTTAATATTTAACTTTAAATTGTATACATAAGTATTTGTATTAATGATAAAATTTAATTCCACTTTTTCTTTTCTTCATCATCTAACTTTTTAGCCTCCACCCAGTATGATTTTTGGTTGGTAATCTCTTTCTTCCAAAAAGGGGCATCCGTTTTTAGAAAATCGATAATAAAATGACAGGCCTCAAACGCCTCTTTTCGGTGTTTTGAAAATACAATAATACCAACAATAGGCTCACCTACTTTCAATTTGCCATATCGATGCACAATATAAACATCATCTAAATTCCATCGTTGAGATGCTAATAATTCAATATCTAATAATGCTTTTTCAGTCATACCAGGATAGTGCTCCAATTCAAGCACGTCCAACTTATCTTGCTCAAGGTCAAAATCTCTCACATAACCTTCAAAGGTAACTGAAGCACCACTATTATGTAGTTTTTTTAGTTTTTGGGCGATGGTGTATAAATCAAATAAGCCTTCTTGAATATGCACTGTCATAATCAGCCACCTGTGATAGGTGGGAAAAAGGCAACTTCATCATTGGCTCTAATCGCGTGACCATCTTCTACTATTTCCTGATTGACTGCCATTCTGATTGAAGAAACCTCACTAAAGGTAGTATGCCAAACACTACCCCTACTTTTTAAAAAATCTACTAAGTCAGCGACTGTTTCAATACTGCTCACGAGATCTATTTCTTCTCGATCAACACCAAGCGCTTCTCTCACTTTTGCAAAATAAAATAACTTAACTCTCATCATTATTTTGCTCTTCTTGTTTTGCAAGCATTTCTTCTTCGAATTCTAATAGCGCATTTGGATCATCTTTCAATTCCACGCGTTCAATTTGAGAAAAGCGTCTAGATATTTTTTGACTTGTGACATGAACATCTTGAGCGTGCTCATGAGCCTGCCTGATGTTGTCAGCTAATTTTTTCATACGCATATCAAATCGCTCAAATTCCTGCCCAAGTCTTCCAAGCTCCGCTTTAATGATATGGACTTGTTTGCGCGTTTCAACATCCTTTAATACAGCTCTTGCAGTATTCAGCACAGCCATAAGTGTTGTAGGGGACACAAGCCATACTCTTTGACTCATTGCCTCCTCTATCAAATCAGAATGGTAAGCATGGATCTCCGCAAAAACGGCCTCAGCAGGAATAAACATGACCGCGCCATCGGACGTCTCATTAGAAATAATATATTTACTCGCTATATCATGAATATGTTTTTTGATATCAAGCTTAAACTGCTTTTGCGCATTTTTAATTTCATCTGGCGGTAAGCTGGTATCCAACATTCTTCTATAGCTTTCCAATGGAAATTTAGAATCAATTGCAACACTGCCTGTTGGTTCAGGTAAAAATAGAACGCAATCCGCTCGATTGCCATTCGATAATGTATGTTGCATTGAAAATGCGTCGGGTGGTAACGCATTGCGAACAAGACCTTCAAGCTGCACTTCACCAAATGCCCCTCTAGATTTTTTATCGCCAAGCAACTCCTGAAAACTCACAATATTACTGGTGAGGCCATCGATCTTTTTTTGCGCCTCATCAATCGTAGAGAGTTGTTTCATCACGCGATCGAATGTATCGTTAGTTTTTTTAAAGCCCTCTTCCAAACTTTCTTTAACCTTGCTATCAATATCTTGTAACCTCATATTAAGCAAATTTTTCAATTGGTTGGTGGCGTTATCCATGGTGTCACGAATAATTTCTCCTTGTATCTTTCCTTGTTCTGAAAGTGTCACGTTAAGACGATCGGTCAACTTATTTAAACTATCGTTCAAACCTACAATCATTTCCCGATGTTTTTCTTCAAGCGCCTTTAATGTCCCCGCTTCAGGAGATTGGTTTTGAAAGCGCCATAACAAATAGGCAGCTAGACCACACAAGAGAACGAGAAGAATCAGAATTAAATTAAGCATACATCGATTATAACGGATGTTTTTTTAAGGTTTTTATATGATTAGCCATATTAAAAATCATGTATTTCTGTCATCGGAAAACGCGCTTTTAATTTACCGAATTCTCCTTCAGGAAGCCTTATCGAAAGACTTACTTTTTCATCAAAAACTTTATCTAAAATACTTCCATTCATTGAATAAATTACATGAGTATAATTATCTAAATCATTGTAATTTATAGTTAATTTAAATTTAATATATTCTACATATGGCTCGATGACGGAATGAGCTAAAGCAAGCTTTCCTGTACCACCATAAGCTCTTGTGAGGCCACCTGTGCCTAAATTAATGCCGCCATAATAACGAATTACGCCAATTCCTCCACTCACAATTTGGTGAGCATCGATCAACTGCAATAGAGGTTTACCAGCTGTGCCTGAGGGCTCCCCCGCATCAGAATAATAAGGCTCAAATCCATGGTCTGTTTTGAGTTGGTAAGCGAAAGCTAAGTGACTTCCATGGGGATGTTCTTTAGCGATGGATTGTAGGGTACGCAAAATATCATGTTTTGTTTCACCTATGAAGGTATATCCAATAAACCTAGACTTTTGAATCGTTTGTTCTTGTGTTGCAGTACTTTTAAAACAATTCATTCCCTCAATTCAATCCTTCGATAAGACCTTGTGCATTTACAGTTATATTTTCACTTGCGGGGACTTTAGGAAGGCCTGGGATCGTCATAAGATCCCCACAGATCGCCACTACAAAACCAGCACCTCTTGATAGTCTTAATTCTCTTATCATGAGCGTATGATTTTCAGGTGCACCATGTGCCTTAGGATCGCTTGAAAACGAAAAAGGCGTCTTAGCAATGCAGACAGGAAAGTTTGAATAGTTTTTTTCAAGCAATAATAGTTTTTGTAAGGCGCTTTCAGAAAACTCAACTTCTTTTGCACGATATAATTTTAAAGCGATTGTAGTAATTTTTTCTTTTAAACTTAAATGATCTTCATATAAAAATTTACAAGATTTAGGTTTTGCTAATTTTTCTAAAACGGCATTAGCTAAATCCTTAGCCCCTATAGCGCCATCCGACCAATGCGAACAAAGGATTGCTTTAAATCCTAACTTATCTATTGCGCTCTGAAGCCATGTCATTTCTTTTTCTGTATCAGAATTAAATTTATTGATTGAAACTACGACATCAAGTCCAAAATGTTGTGAGCAATTTTCGATATGACGCTTTAAGTTATTAAACCCAAGTTCGAGTGCTTTTAAGTTTTCATGATTTAATTCAGGAACGCTGATACCACCATGAAATTTGAGTGCACGAATGGTCGCGACTAAGACAATAATGTCAGGCTTGATACCCGACTGTCTACATTTGATATCAATGAATTTTTCAGCGCCTAGGTCTGCACCAAAGCCTGCTTCTGTCACCACATAATCAGCTAACTTCAATGCCGTTTTTGTGGCGATGACTGAGTTACATCCATGCGCAATGTTAGCAAATGGACCGCCATGAATAAAAGCTGGTGTCCCATGCAATGTTTGAACCAGATTAGGTTGAAAAGCATCTTTCAATAAGGCTATCATTGCGCCTTCTGCTTTTAAGTCCTTTGCACAAACAGATACGCCATCTTTTCTTTTTGCAACTTCAATCTCTCCTAGTCGATATTGAAGATCTTCTAATGACTCTGCTAAACAAAGAATGGCCATTACTTCACTTGCACTTGTAATATCGAACCCTGTATCTCGATGATTTTGCCCAAGCTTTAATTCGACATGTCTTAAAGCACGGTCATTCATATCAAGGCATCGCTTAAAAGAAATTTGGTTAGTATCAATATTGAGTGCATTGCCGTGATGTATATGATTGTCAATCAAAGCTGCTAAAAGATTATTAGCAGATGTAATAGCATGAAAGTCGCCTGTGAAATGTAAATTTATATTATCCATAGGTGCCACTTGCGCATAACCGCCGCCTGTTGCACCCCCTTTCATTCCAAAGACAGGGCCTAAAGAAGGTTCGCGAAGACACGCGACTGATTTTTTACCAATTAAAAAAAGTGCATCAGCCAAACCAATCGTGGTGGTTGTTTTTCCTTCGCCGGCAGGAGTAGGACTCATGGCAGAAACTAGAATTAATTTAGCTGTCTTGGGTTCTTTTAAGGTGTTTATGAAAGAAGGTTTTAATTTAGCTTGATACGGGCCATAGAAATTTAAGTCGTCTGTTTTGATATCAAGTGACTTGACTATTTCATTAATCGACTTTAATGATGCTGCTTGATTAATTTCTCCATCAGATTTCATAAAGCCTCCAATTAAATATTTTCCTGATCTAACATAAGTTTCTTAACGATCTGTTTTGGATATTCTGGTATAAACATTTCAATAAAATCATACATGAAACCTCTTAAAAATACATCGCGCCTTATACCTAGATAGGTTGTACTTGTAGGAAATAAATGACTCACATCAATACTTACTAGACCCTGGTCTCTTTTGGGGTCGTATGCCATTTGCGCAATTAATCCTACGCCTAAACCCAGGTTTACATATGTTTTAATCACGTCAGCATCAATCGCTGTTAGAACAATGTTGGGCGTCAAGCCCGCATCGTGAAAAACTTTTGACACAATCGTGCTACCTGTAAAAGCATAGTCATAAGTAATAATGGGATAAGTGGCAAGCTTAGCGAGCGTCACTGTTTTTTCTTTAGCAAGCGGGTGTTTTGCTGGCATCACTAAACAACGATTCCATGTATAGCAGGGCAAACAAAATAATTTATCATTATGACTTATGGACTCGGTCGCAATACCAATATCAGCCTCACCTTTCACAACCTGATTAGTGACTTGTGTCGGGTTTCCTTGGTGGATATTAAGTTTAACATCAGGATATTTACTCATAAAAGCTTGTACTACATTTGGAAGCTTATATCGGGCTTGCGTATGCGTTGTTGCTATAGTTAACACACCGAGGCTTGATTGACTGAATTCTTCGCTAACTTGTTTGATGCTTTTGATTTCTCGTATGACTTCATTGATACGCTGGTAAACATGTTGCCCAGGTTCGCTAAGGCCTACTAAACGCTTTCCATGTCTTAAGAAAATATGGAGTCCCACTTCCTCTTCTAAGAGTTGGATTTGTTTGCTAACACCTGGTTGAGATGTATGCAGAGCTTCTGCGGCTTTAGAGATGCTAAAACCATTTTTGACCACCTCATGAATACAGCGCAACTGTTGGAGCTTCATGTCTTATTCCAATATAACTAAAAGGTATAACGGTAGAATATTATATTATTAATTAATAATATCAAAATTTGCTATATTCACGTTCACTTTAGCACCAAAAAGTTAATTTTTGATAGGGAGTTGTCATGGATATTGGGTTTATATTATCAGGATTTATAGTAGGTCTTCTTGTTGGATTAACAGGCGTTGGCGGTGGTTCATTGATGACGCCTATCCTTGTTTTATTTTTCCATATTAAACCAGCGCTTGCTGTAGGAACTGATCTTCTTTATGCATCAGTGACTAAATCTGTTGGTATTTTTGCCCATGGCAAATTGGGCAATATTGACTGGAAAATTGTCAAAAGGCTCATGTTTGGCAGTATCCCTGCATCAATTTTAACAACGTTCTATTTAAAACAGATTGATATAACATCCACAGGGGCTGTCGATATCATCAAATTTTATCTGGGTATCGCCTTATTGCTCACTTCTATCGCTGTGATCTTTAGGCCTTATCTTATTGAAAGATCAAAAGTCACCCTTTTAAAATCAGATAATGCCATCGCAATCGCAACTATTCTCTTAGGTTTAGTCCTAGGTGGCATGGTAACCCTAACTTCAGTAGGTGCAGGCGCACTTGGTGTCACAGCTTTATTACTGATCTACCCTAAAATAGGCATTACAAAAATTGTTGGAACTGATATAGCGCATGCGGTACCATTGACACTTGTTGCAGGACTTGGCCATGTCAGTTTAGGCACCGTCGATTACTCTCTTCTAGGTGTGCTTTTGATCGGCTCAATTCCAGGTATTTATATTGGTAGTCATTTAAGTTCTAGAGTCAGCGAACAAACTGTCCGCTATGTATTGGCTTTAATCTTAATCTATGTTGGCCAGAAACTTATTTTTCATTAATCGTCAAAAAAAATTATGTATCAATACGATAATATCGATCAAACCATAGTCAATGAACGCGTTGCGCAATTCCGCGATCAGACATCACGCTACTTAAGCGGCAAGCTTACCGATGATGAATTTAGACCACTTCGTTTGCAAAATGGCCTTTATATTCAACGTCACGCACCTATGCTTCGTATTGCTGTTCCTTATGGTCTTTTGTCATCAAAACAATTACGTAAGTTAGCAGACATTTCAGATCGTTTTGATCGTGGGTATGGTCATTTTAGTACGAGACAAAATCTACAACTCAATTGGCCCAAGTTGGAAGAGACACCTGATATTTTAGAAGAGCTTTCTAAAGTTGAAATGCATGCCATTCAAACATCAGGTAATTGTATTCGTAACATTACGACTGACCAATTTGCAGGTGTGGCTCCTGATGAAATTATTGATCCAAGAGCGATTGCTGAAATCTTAAGGCAATGGAGCACGTTCCATCCTGAGTTCTCGCTCCTACCTCGTAAATTTAAAATTGCAGTATCAGGGAGCCTTCAAGATCGTGCGATTGTTCAAGCCCACGATATTGGCCTTGAATTTTATTATGATAAAGATCAAAAGATGGCCATTCGTGTATGGGTGGGTGGAGGCCTAGGAAGAACGCCTATTCTTGGATCTATTATCCGTGAACATCTCGAGTGGGAGCATGTACTTACTTATTGCGAAGCTATTATTCGCGTTTATAACCTTCATGGACGTCGTGACAACATCTATAAAGCACGCATTAAAATTTTAGCGAAAGCTTTAGGTATTGAAGAGTTTAAAAAACAAGTGGAAGCGGAATGGCATCATTTGAAAAATTCACCAAACACAATTAATGAAGCTGAATTAAAACGCGTTGCAAAATTTTTCACAGTCATGCCTTATGAAGAATTAAACGATCAAGATGCTACCTTTAATGAGGCTATTAAAAATAATAAAGCTTTTGCATCTTGGGCAAAACGCTCTGTCCATCTTCATAAACAAAAAGGTTATCGTGCAATTACTTTGTCACTCAAACCTCATGGATTAGCCCCAGGTGACGCCACATCAGCACAAATGAGAATCGTGGCTGAACTTGCAGATCTCTATAGTTTTGGCGAGCTTCGGGTATCGCACGAACAAAATCTGATCTTAGCGGATGTTAAATTACAAGATATTTTTAAAGTTTGGGAAAAAGCAAAAGCCCATCAATTAGCAACGCCCAATGTTGGTCTTTTAACAGACATTATCTGCTGCCCTGGCGGTGACTTTTGTTCACTTGCTAATGCCAAAAGTATTCCGATAGCAACGTCCATTCAAGAAGCTTTTGATAATCTCGATTACCTTCATGATATTGGAGAGCTAGAGCTTAATATTTCAGGCTGTATGAACGCATGCGGTCACCATCATGTTGGCCATATCGGCGTATTAGGTGTCGATAAAGATGGTTCTGAATGGTATCAAGTCACTATAGGTGGCAAACAAGGCAATGATGCAAGCTTAGGTTCCGTGATAGGTCCCTCTTTTGCTGCAGAAGAAATGCCAGGTGTTGTTAAAAAACTGATTGATGTTTACATCAAACATCGTAATCCTGAAGAAAGATTTATTGATACGGTAAGACGCTTAGGTGTGAATCCTTTTAAAGAGCATGTGTATGCTTAATTCTCAGCTTATTCTCAATCAGTCCCTTGTAGAAGACGAATGGATATTTGTAGCACTTCCAAGTGGTAATGAAGAAGTAAAAAAACAAGCCGGTAAAGTTGTTTTATTCAAATTAACTGGTGAATCACTTCCTACCGACTTGCAAATTAACGAAACAGTCATTCCGCAAACTGGAAAAATTATTTTGCCATTAAGTGTGTACTTAAAAAATCATGATGCATTGCAGGCACGAGTTAAAAATAATGAAATTGCTTTGTGGGTGGCGACACATGAAACTTTAGATACGTTATTAGCTCTAGAAAAAGACATTAATATATTTCCGCTCATTGCTGTATATGTGGAACGATTTCAAGATGGTCGTATATTTACATTAGGTAACTTACTTCGCACACGGTATCAATTTAAAAATACATTAAGAGCTTTTGGTGATGTCCTTCAAGACCAATTGTTTTACCTAAAGCGTTCAGGGTTTGATAGTTATCTCATTAAAACTGGAAAAGATGCCAATGAGGCATTAAAAGCACTTCAGTCTTTCAGTGATCCATATCAAGGCGCAGTGGATGTGAAAGAGCCTGTCTGGAAAAGGATAGTGCGTTCATGAGTATCCAACCTATAAAGCTTAATAAAAAGCATATCGATACAATCGATATCAATGATGCACTTAGCAAAACGATTGAGGGAAAATCACAAAAAGTCACTTCACTGATTCAAAAGAATATTAAAGAACTACATTCTGTTGCTTTCGCAAATAGCTTAGGCGCAGAAGATATGGTACTTGTTGATCTCATCCGAAAAAATAAACTGAATGTTGAGATATTTTCGATTGATACCGGAAGACTCCCTTCTGAAACATACAATTTGATTCAAGAGGTAGAAAATAAGTATCAATTTAAAATTAAAATTTATTTCCCTAACCAAGAAAAAGTGGAAAGCTATATCAATGTTCATGGCATTAATGCTTTTTACAATTCACTCGATTTAAGAAAATCTTGCTGTGGTATTCGAAAAGTTGAACCCTTAAATCGCGCTTTAAAAGATAAAAAAGCATGGATTACAGGTATGAGACAAGAGCAATCACAAACACGATTGACATTAAAAGAAGAAGAGTTTGATGAAGCCCATCAATCTCAAAAGTTAAATCCATTAAGCTCTTGGAGTGAACTTGAAATTTGGGCTTATATCAAAATGAATGATGTGCCCTATAACGCACTTCATGATCAGTTTTATCCAAGCATTGGCTGCGCTCCTTGCACGCGAGCAATCTCTGAAGGAGAAGATGTCAGAGCTGGGCGCTGGTGGTGGGAAGATCCTCAAAATAAAGAATGTGGACTGCACGTAAAATAATATGACAAAATTCTCAAATCTAACGCATCTCGACTGGCTAGAATCTGAAGCGATTCATATCTTGCGAGAAGTCGCTGGCCAATGCAGTAACCCAGTATTACTTTTCTCAGGCGGCAAGGACTCACTCTGTTTATTAAGGTTGGCAGAAAAGGCATTTAGACCAGGTCGCTTTCCTTTTCCGCTGCTTCATATTGATACGGGACATAACTATGACGAAGTCATTCAATTTAGAGACCTTCGTGCGAAAGAACTCAATGAAAGATTAATTGTGCGCTCTCTTGAAGATTCCATGAAACGTGGCACGATAGTTTTAAAGACACCCGATGAACCTCGCAATAAACATCAATCAGTGACACTTCTTGAAGCTATTGCTGAATTTGAATTTGATTGTTGTATTGGTGGTGCAAGACGTGATGAAGAAAAAGCACGTGCTAAAGAACGTATCATGAGCTTCAGAGATGAATTTGGTCAGTGGGATCCGAAGAACCAAAGACCTGAGTTATGGAATCTTTTTAACGCTCGTGTTCATAAGGGTGAAAATATTCGCGCCTTCCCTATTTCCAATTGGACTGAGATGGATGTTTGGCAATATATTGAACGAGAAAATTTAGGTTTACCTAGTATCTACTTCGCACATAAACGTCGCATAGTGAGACGTGGTGGTGCCATTGTGCCTATTACATCGCTTACACCTAAAAGAGATAATGAGGTTGTTGAAGAAATTATGGTGCGCTATAGAACGGTAGGTGATATTACATGCACAGCCCCAGTTGAAAGTGTGGCAGATAGTGTTGAAAAAATTATTATTGAAACTGCAAGTACCACAATCACAGAGCGTGGCGCGACAAGATTAGATGATCAAACATCAGATGCGTCTATGGAACAACGTAAAAAAGAAGGTTACTTCTAAAATGTCACAAGAAAATATTCAAGATAGTTTATTACGTTTTATGACATGCGGCAGTGTCGATGATGGAAAGAGTACGCTCATTGGTCGTCTTCTTTTTGATACCAAAACAATTCTTACAGATACACTCACCCAAATTGAAAAAACCTCTAAAAAAAGAGGTATGACAGCCGTTGATTTATCTTTGATTACTGATGGACTTCAAGCGGAACGTGAGCAAGGCATTACGATCGATGTTGCATATAGATACTTTAGTACTGGTACACGTAAATATATTATTGCAGATGCTCCAGGGCATGAACAATACACTCGCAATATGGTGACTGCAGCATCTACCGCCCATTTAGCGATTATCCTAATCGACGCTAGAAAAGGTGTTTTAACTCAAACAAGACGTCATTCCTTTTTAGCTAAACTTGTTGGCATTCCTCATATCGTTGTAGCAATTAACAAAATGGATTTAATCGATTACGATGAAAGCAAATACAAAGCGATTTGTGAAAGTTATAAAGCATTCGCAAAAGAAATTAAATTATCAGAAAATCGTACAATCGAATTTGTACCCATGTCAGCACTTAATGGGGACATGATTGTAGATCGCGGCGAATCTATAAAATGGTACAAAGGCCCCACACTGCTCGATATCTTAGAAAAAACAACTGCAGATTATGCAGGAAAAGATAAAGACTTTAGATTCCCCGTGCAATTCGTTTGCCGGCCTCATGCTTCTGATGATCATAATCTTCATGACTATAGAGGATTTATGGGTCGCATTGAGTCTGGATCCATCTCTGTTGGGGACGAAATTACAGTCCTACCTTCTCAATACAAATCAAAAATAAAATCAATTCAATTGGGTGATACAGAACTTAAAAAAGCGATCTCGGAACAGTCCGTGACTATTCTTCTAGAAGATGAAATTGATATTTCACGTGGAGACATGATTATCAAGTCAGATGATGCTATAGAGCCCACAAGGAGTATTAATGCAATGGTATGTTGGTTATCAGAGACGCCCATGGCATCATCAAGAACTTATTTGATTCGCCATACATCTCGCGAATCAAAAGCTAAATTAGACAAGATCGATTTTAAAGTAAATATCGAAACATTGGCTCATGAATCTATTTCAAATTTAAGTATGAATGATATTGCTCAAGTAACATTTAAATTGGCACAGCCTATTATGGCCGACCCCTATCAAAATAATCGATCTACCGGTGCTTTTATCATTATTGATGAATCCACTTACCATACGGTAGGCGCCGGCATGATTGCATAATTATTGGATCAAGAAAAAAAATAGATTAAAATAACGCTATATTCAAGAAATTAAAGGACTGATATGACTTATGTTGTAACCGAAAATTGTATTAAATGTAAATATACCGACTGTGTTGACGTTTGCCCTGTCGATTGTTTTGTTGAAGGCCCTAATTTCTTAGCAATTAATCCTGACGAATGTATTGACTGCACACTATGTGTAGCCGAGTGCCCTGCTGAAGCTATATTTGCAGAAGATGATGTTCCAGCAGATCAGCAGGACTTCATTAAGATCAATGCAGATATGTCAAAAATCTGGCCTGTAATCTCTTCCAGAAAAGAACCTCTTCCTGAAGCAGACTCTTTTAATGGAAAACCAAATAAAAGAAGTTTATTAGATAACTAACTTAATGATTTTGTTTGAGAAATTATCAAAATACTAATCATAGAATATCCCAGCATACCAATAGACAGGCCAAGAGGTGAAAACCAAAGAAAAGGCACTATCAAACCGGCAGAAACTGTAGAAAGTAACATCTGAATAAAAGCTTGCCCTGATGACGCAGTCCCCCTAATTTTTTCGAAACGATCAAGTGCTGCAATAGATAGAACAGGCATAACTAGAGACATGCCAATGTTATAAAGAGCAACGAAACCAATATTAATTAATAGATTTGTTTCAAAAAAAGCGCAAAAAAGTACATTAAGAAAAGCTATCAAACCCATCCAAATGTAGGAAATTTGAATTGTTTTTTTATGAGATAATTTTCCGGCCGCTTTCTTTGATAAGTAAGAGCCCAAAATCATACCCGATACAGTGGGTATAAAAAGATAACCAAATTGTGCTGAACTAAGACCTAAGTGGTCAACAATAAATATAGGACTTGATAAAACATACAAGAAAAATCCTGAGAAATTTGCACCTAATGCAAGCACAAGAAGTAAAAATTCTTTATCTGAAAAAATAGTTTTATATCGATGTGTGACTGCTGGGAAAGAAAAAGAAACACGATTTGATTGAGGCATTGTTTCAGGCAAATATTTAATTGCAGCAATTAATGAAATAGATGCATAGATCGCTAAGAATATAAAAATGCTATGCCAATGAATACCTAATAGAAGCCCACCAATCATAGGTGCCACTGCAGGCGCAATACCAAATAACATTTGTATGGTCGCCATGACACGTTGCGCTTCAGGGCCTTGAAATAAATCACGCACCATTGCACGCGCAACCACATTACCTGCTCCACCACCTACGCCTTGTAATATTCGGCCTAACCATAACATTTCAACATTATTTGCAAATGCAGCAATGAGGGAGCCAAGTATAAAAATACCTAAGCCAATTTTAATGGTATCAATGCGACCAATCGCATCAGAGATTGCACCATGAAATAAAGTCATTAATGCGTAGGGTAACAAATAAAAAGTAAGACTTTGCTGAATAGCGTGAGGGGTTGTTTCTAAGTCATTCGTCATTACATGGAAAGCAGGTAAATAAGTATCAATAGCGAAAGGCGCTAAAGCAGCCAAGCTTGCCAATACGAATACACGCACCATATGAGATGAGTTCATAGTTTAAGATTATAGATGAAAGATGAAACTAAAAGATTTTAAGGTGTTGCGTGGAAGTCTTTAATTAAATCATTTGCTTCGCCGGAGAGAATTTTCTTGGAGTTTTTATCATTTCTAAAAAGAATCGGTTGCGCTTGAAGAACAGGATTTTTAGCATCTTCAATCGCTTTTTCTATGATGTGATGATTGGGCGACAAACTACATACTGGATCAGCACTCTCTGCGTCACCTGATAAAAGGAATGCTTGGCAGCGACAACCGCCCAAATCATTTTCTTTTTCAGGGCAGGTTCTGCAAGGTTCTTTCATCCAACTATCACCTCGATATCGGTTGAATGCTGGAGAATCTTGCCATGCCCACATAAGCCCTTTATCACGTACATTCGGGAATTCCATATTAGGCAATACGCGTGCTGAATGACAAGGTAGCACATCACCATTTGCAGTGACAATCATAAAGACCTCACCCCATCCATTCATACATTTCTTAGGACGATCTGAGAAATAATCAGGCACCACAAAGAAAACTTTCATTTTGTTGCCAACTTTTTCTCTAAATTCATTGGTGACTTTTTCTGCGTGATCAATTTGCTCTTTAGTGGGCATTAATTGATTACGATTTACAAGCGACCAGCCGTAATATTGGGTATTAGCAAGTTCAACATAATCTGCGCCTAAAGCTTCAGCCATCTCTAATATTTCTTTGATATGGCCAATGTTATAGCGATGGATCACAACGTTGAGTACCATAGGATAGCCATGGTTCTTGATCATTGCTGCGACTTTTTTCTTTAACTCAAATGTTTTGGTGTTTGTAATGAAGTTATTAATTTCTTCCGTAATGTCATGCATTGAGAGTTGAATATGGTCTAACCCACCCTCTTTAAATGCCTGAATTCTTTTTTCGGTTAAGCCTACACCTGAAGTAATAAGATTGCTGTAGTAGCCTAATTTTTTTGCTTCTATCACAATTTCTTCAATATCATCACGAAGCAGAGGCTCGCCGCCTGAAATGCCTAGTTGAAGTGCGCCTAATTTTCTTGCATCACGTAAAACATTAATCCACTGTTCTGTTGATAATTCATTCTGTGTATGTTTATCATAATCAGTAGGGTTGTAACAAAAAGCACAATGAAGTGGGCATCGATATGTGATTTCAGCTAGCAACCATAAAGGTTGAGTATGTGTAACAGATGCTGCTACACCATTATTTTGAATTGCCATCGTATATCCCCTTAATTAGCTTTCTCAATCCATGCTTTATCTAAAGCAAATTGGATCATAGATAAAATATCTTTTTCGATACCATCAACATCTTTAAATTTTTCTTTTAGAGCATTTACAATTTGATCGACCGAGTTTTTTCCATCTACTAAACTTAATACTTCTCCCGCACTTCCATTTAATTTGACCATACCTTCAGGAAACAAAATAACATGAGATTGTTGTGCTTCTTCCCATTGAAATCGATGGTGCGCTGCAATTTTTAAAATGTCTTGGTGTTCGATCGCCATGTTTAGAATATAGGTTGCCTTAAGTAATCACGATCTTCAACTTTAATATTTGAAGAGGCGAGCATAATGGAATCTGCAATCACCCATAACACATTAAGTTTGAATTGAAGAATGTCTAATGCACGCTCTTGCATCGCGCGAGACTGACTAAAATAATCTAGTGTTACAGAGAGGCCTTGTTCCACATCACGCCTTGCTTCAGTTAAGCGTTTTTTGAAATAAGAGAGTCCAGATTCATTGATCCAGGGATAGACTTCAGGCCATGAACTTATACGCTGTTGATGAATATGTGGGGCAAATAATTCAGTAAGTGATGAGCAAACTGACTCTTGCCATGGTCTTTGTTTTGCAAAATTAATATAAGCATCAACTGCGAAACGAACACCAGGACTTACATGCTTTAAAGATGTGACATCTTCCCTTGCTAAACCAACTGCTTCACCTAATTTAATCCAAGCTTCTATTCCACCCACTGCATCATCCACACCATCATGATCTGTGATACGGACGATCCACTGTTTTCTGACTTCAACATCAGGGCAATTAGAGAGAATAGCTGCATCTTTTTGTGGAATACCAATTTGATAATAAAAGCGATTTAATACCCAGCATTGGAGTTGTTCTTTAGTGAGCTTTCCTTCATACATCATGACATGGAAAGGATGGTAGATATGATAACCCTTTCCCTTCTCACGAAGCTTTTCTTCAAACTCTGCTCTTGTCCAAATTTTATCCATGTCTAACGAATCCTTTTATAAAACAATATCCATACCATCGTATGCAACTTCTATGCCATGCTCAGTTAAGATAGCACGCTCTTTTGAATCTTCTCGTAAAATTGGGTTTGTATTATTGATGTGTATAAGCACTTTTTTAGCTTTGGGGTAACGATCCAATACTTCAATCATACCGCCCTCACCCGATTGAGGATTATGGCCAATGTCTCGTGCCTTCTTTGTCATTAAACCCATATCAATCATTTCTGTATTCGTCCAGAAAGTACCGTCCACCATAATACAGTCTGCTTTTTCAAATAAAGGTGGTAAATGAGGTTCAATTTCACCTAAGCCTGGTGCGTAAAATAATCGTTTCTGTGTTTTTTTGTCTTCGATCAACATGCCAATCGTGTCACCTGGGTGTGGATTATTTCGATGCGGTGAATATGGGGGTGCGGCACTCTTTAACGCAACAGCAGTGAATGTAAGATTTTCTATTTTAGGTATTTCAAAGGAAGTTTTACCATCAGTCGAAATCTCGTGATGATTAATACCACAGTAGTGATCTAAAATTTTTAAAAGTGGATTACCTGTAGTGAGATCTTGATATACCATATTAGTAGAATAAAGCTCACGTTTTTGTGTGCCCTCGCGAAGCATCAACAAACCTGTTGTGTGATCAATTTGTGCATCAATAAGAACAATGGCTGAAATGCCACTATCACGAATAGCTCGACCGGGTTGTAAAGGTGGAAAGTCTTGAATTTGTTGCAACACATCAGGTGACGTATTAAAGAGCACCCAATGAACGCCATCAGAACTTACACAGATAGAAGACTGTGTGCGTTTTGTTGCCTTAATAGTGCCTTTTCGAAGACCGTCGCAGTTTTGACAATTACAATTCCACTGAGGAAATCCTCCACCCGCACCTGCGCCTAATACATGAATATGCATAGAACCTTGTCAATGAGACTAATATTTAATAATGAACTGATACTGAGGGAAAAGCACCTAATCTCATAGTGGAAATTAGCTAAATAGAACTCATGAAATCCATGAGTTCGTTAAAGAATTTCGCGGCCAATCACTTTAGCAATTCCTCTTAATTCACCCATGAGTGAAATAAGCTCTTCAGGATTAATAGCTTGATCTGCATCACACCATGCTTCACATGGATTAGGATGCATTTCAACTAAAAGACCATCAGCACCTGCAGCTATCGCCGCTCTAGATAATGCTGCCACCATCCATGCTTTACCACCTGCATGAGAAGGATCAACAATAACGGGAAGATGTGTTTCTTTCTTCAACACAGGGATTGCTGTGACATCCAATACATTTCTGTAATACGTTTCAAAAGTTCGAATACCACGTTCGCAGAAAATAATATTATGGTTGCCACCAGCTGCAATATATTCAGCAGCCATTAGCCACTCTGAAATCGTTGCTGACATGCCACGTTTTAAAATCACTGGCACGTTGACTTTACCAACTTCTTTTAGAAGCTCAAAGTTTTGCATGCTGCGGGTACCAATTTGAATCACATCCACTTTATATTTCATAAAGGTATCAAGTTGTCTTGCATCCATAAGCTCAGTCACAATAGGTAAACCTTCTTTGTCTGCAGCTTTTCTAAACATTTCTAAACCTTCAATACCTGTGCCTTGGAATGTATATGGACTTGTGCGTGGTTTAAAAGCTCCGCCCCGCATGAGTCTGACTCCAGCGGCTTTAACAGCTTTCGCAGATTTTTCCATCTGATCAGGTGTTTCAACAGAACACGGGCCTGAAATAATTTGAATTTGCTTACCGCCCATAAGATTGCCTTGGATATCAATCACGGTATCTTCTTTATGCCATTCACGCGCTACAATTTTATAAGGCTTAACAATATGGAGCGCCTGCTCAACACCAGGAAGAGACTCTAAAAGTTCTGGGTCAAGACTTCGCTCATCTCCAATCGCGCCGATGACTGTTCTTTCGGTGCCACGGGAAACGTTGGCTTCCAGTCCCTTTTCTTCTATGCGCTTAATAACCGATTCAATTTGCTCTTCGGTCGCAACGTTGCTCATTACAATAATCATGCTAGATCCTATTTAAATAATCGCTTCTAGTGCTTGAATAAATCTTTCGTTTTCTTCTTTAAGGCCTATGCTTACCCGCAAATAATCTGGCATTTCATAATTAGCCACTGGTCTAACTATGATACCCGTCTTTAATAAAGCTTCGTAGACTTGGGGTGCGTTATCTACTTTAAAACTAATGAAGTTACCAAAAGTAGGAATAAAACTTAACTTAAGCCTTCGGAAAGCTGATTCTAGTTGTTTTTTTCCATTATTATTCAGTATTTTACTCTCACTGACAAATGCGTCATCCATTAATGCAGCCACTGCAGCATCTTGCGCAAGACTATTCACATTAAAAGGCTGTCTCACTCGATTCATAAATTGAATAATCTCTGGATTCGATGCCCCAAAACCCACTCTTAATCCAGCTAAACCATAAGCTTTTGAGAAGCTTCTGGAAATAATTAAATTTGAAAACTGAGAAAGCCAGGAAAAACTCTCTGACTTATTCTCTATCTCCAAATATTCATCGTAAGCCTCGTCCAATACCACAATAATATGAGATGGTACTTTTGTTAAAAAAGCTTTAAGTTCCTCTTTAGAGATGAGAGTACCTGTCGGATTATTGGGATTAGCAATGAAGATCATCTTAGTTTTTGAAGAGATTGCCGCAAACATTTTGGCAAGATCATGTGCAAAATCCTTGGCAGGAACTTTGACGCCAATAGCACCCATTGCTTGGGTTACAAGACTATAGACAGCAAAAGCATGTTGAGAAAAAATAACTTCATCTCCTACTTTTAAGAATGTACGCGAAGCTAATTCCAGAATATCGTTTGACCCATTTCCAAAAATTAAACTCTCCGGATGTAAATTAAACTTAAGGCTGACAGCATTTTTAAGCCGAAAAGCATTGCCATCTGGATAACGATAAATTTGATCAATTGATTTTAAAATTACCTCGCGAGCTTTAGGGCTCATACCTAAGGGATTTTCATTAGAAGCTAACTTTACAATGGAGGACTCCTCTAAGTGATGCTCGCGCGCAACCTCAGAGATTGGTTTGCCGCCTTGATAAGGTGCAATGTCACAAATATATGTTGGAATTAAAGATTGAATCGACATAATAAAATATTAAAAAATCTTAAATGGAAAACTGGGGCATAAATCCATTAAGTCAAATTAGACTGCGGATAGGATCCTAAAACTTTTAAGAATGAAGCCTTAGATTCAATTTCTTTGAGCGAGTCTGCTACTTTTGAATCAGACATATGCCCTTCAATATCAATAAAGAAAACATACTCCCAAAGACCTGCTTTTGAAGGACGGGACTCAAGTTTGGTCATACTCACTTTATTTTTCGCAAAAGGCTCAATCATGGATGCAATCGCTCCCGGCTGATTTTTTGCAGCCACAATAATCGAGGTTTTATCTAATCCAGAAGGCTTAACTTCGTGATTGGAAATTACCAAGAATCGAGTGGAGTTCTTGGGATCATCTTCTATATTTTCAGCGAGTAGAGGTACATTAAATAATGCTGCAGCGCGGTTACTTGCAACAGCAGCAGCACCTTTTTCTTTCGATGCAATTTTTACAGCTTCAGCGTTACTTGAAACAGATTGTAATTCGATGCCTGGAGCATGATTAAGCAACCACTGATGGCACTGCGATAATGATTGTGTATGTGAATAGATTTTTTTAATACTCGATACATCTTTTTCATTGCTAATTAAATTATGATGCACAGGTAAAATAATTTCAGCACATATCATTGTGTTTGATGTCAGAAGCAAATCAAGCGTTCGATTAATAGCGCCTTCAGTCGAATTTTCTACCGGAACAACACCATAATGTGCTTTATGAGATTCCACAAGATGAAACACTTCATCAATGCTTGATGTTTGAATGGGTTCAATTGATTCACCAAACTGCTTCATGGAAGCTTCTTCGCTAAATGTACCAAGCGGTCCTAAGAATGCAACGGTGATTTGTTTTTCTAAGGCTCTGCAATTAGACATAATGCTCTTATAGATGCTTTCGATACTTTCGTTAGAAAGTGGTCCTTGATTTTGCTCAACCAAACGACGTAAGACTTGAGCCTCACGTTCTGGACGATAAATCACACCGTCTGTTTTTAGACTTCCAATATTAGATGCTAATGCTGCTCTTTTAGAAATAAGATCTAAAAGTTCATTATCAATTTTATCAATTGCATCTCTTAAGTTTTTTAAATCATCTGTCATATATTAGTGCGACTTTTCAAAATCTTTCATATAATCAACTAGAACTTGAATACCTTCAATCGGCATAGCATTGTAGATTGAAGCCCTAATGCCACCTACAAGTCGATGGCCTTTTAAACCGATCATACCTAAATTTTCAGCACCTGTTACAAAAGAAGCATGTAAATCCTCATTTTGAATTCTAAATGGTACGTTCATACGCGAACGGTTTTTGATATCAATAGGATTTGTGTAGAAATCTGTTGAATCGATATAGTTATACAACAATTCAGCTTTTTTAATATTTTGCTTTTCAATCGCACTAAGGCCACCGAGTTCAATTAACCACTCAAACACTAGGCCAGCCATATAAATACTATAAGTCGTCGGTGTATTAATCATAGATTGATTCTCAGCTTGCGTCTTCCAGTTGAACACGGAAGGTGTTAATGGTGAAGCCACTTCTAATAAATCATCTCTAACAATTACAATTGTAAGACCTGCAGGACCAATATTTTTTTGCGCCCCAGCATAAATAACTCCAAATTGACTAATATCAACTGGTCTTGAAAGAATGTGAGACGACATATCGGCAACGACTGGAATTGTCTTAATAGATGGCATATCAAAATATTCAACACCATGTATCGTTTCATTAGAGCAGAAGTGGACGTATGAGGCTGAAGGATCTATCTTCCAATCATTTAGATCGGGAGCTTTCCCGTAACCAATCGATTCAGAAGAAGCAGCGATAGACATGTCACCAAAAGGAAGAGCGTCTTGATAAGTGCGTTTAGACCAATAACCACTCACAACATAATTAGCTTTCTTTCCATTGAGAAGGTTCAAAGGCACCATTGAATTTTGGGCAATCGCACCACCTTGAAGAAAAAGTACCTTGTAATTTTTAGGTACATTAAAAAGTGATCTAAAATCACTTTCCACTTTCTCAAAGATCGACATGTAATGCTTGCCACGGTGTGACATTTCCATCACAGACAATCCAGAATCGTGCCAATCAATCATCTCAGCTTGCGCTCGAAGCATCACTGACTTGGGTAATACAGCTGGACCGGCTGAGAAGTTATAAGAACATTTCATGATGAATTAAAAGCTATTCCTCTAGATCATCATCAGCTTCTACAATCTTCTCGAGGCCTGATAATTTTTCATTCTCACCTAAATTAATTAATGTAACGCCTTGAGTCGCACGACCTAATTCACGAATTTCACTTACACGTGTTCGAATAAGTACACCACCTGTTGTAATTAGCATAATTTCATCTTCGTCGTTCACGAGTTTTGCAGCGACAACAAGGCCATTACGTTCACTCACTTGAATCGCTTTAACACCTTGTGTGGCACGACCAGAATGTCTAAAGTCAGATAAAACAGTTCGTTTTCCATAGCCATTTTCAGTTGCAACGAGCATAGATTGTTGATCATCGCTTGCGATAAGAAGGGATAGTACTTGTTGGTCTTCTTGTAATTTCATACCACGAACACCTCGAGTATTTCGACCCATACTCCGCACATCTTCCTCGTCAAACCAAACAGCTTTACCGCCATTTGAGACTAAAACAATATCGTTGGATCCGTCAGTAATTTCAGCTCCAATTAAAAAGTCATTATCATCGAGATTAATTGCGATGATGCCTGACTTACGTGGATTTGAAAAATCTGTAAGCGGTGTTTTTTTAACTGTACCTAATGCAGTGGCCATAAAAATATAATGCTTATCATCAAATTCTTTAATAGGAAGAATCGCATTAATTTTTTCACCCTCTTGGAGAGGGAATAAATTAACAATAGGTTTACCACGACTTGTGCGACTGCCCTGTGGAACCTCGTAAACTTTTAACCAATACACTTGTCCACGACTTGAAAAACATAGAATATTATCGTGTGTATTTGCTACAAACATTTTATCGATAAAATCATCATCTTTTGTCGTTGCTGCTTGCTTGCCTCTGCCACCTCTTTTTTGGGCACGATACTCATCTAACACTTGTGATTTAATATAGCCTGTATGAGAAAGTGTGACGACTACATCCTCAGGTGTAATTAAATCTTCAGTGGATAAATCTAAAGCATTCTCTACAATTTCACTTCGACGTTTGTCACCATATTGATCTTTAATCACCTTCAATTCATCGACGATAATTGCAGTGACTCTTGCAGGTGTTGCTAAAATATCAAGAAAATCTGTAATAACATTCATAATCTCTTTATATTCATTAACAATTTTTTCTTGTTCTAACCCTGTTAAGCGTTGTAATCTTAATTGCAGAATTTCTTGTGCTTGAACATCTGATAACTTATAGCCTGAATCAGTCAATCCAAATTCTTTAGACAATCCTTCAGGTCTAGAAAACTCCATGGCAGCACCATTCAACATCGCCTCTACAACAGAAGATTTCCATGTGCGCGCTATCAATTCTCTCTTAGCATCTGGCGGTGTTGGAGCAGCCTTGATAATTTTAATCATTTCATCGACGTTAGCTAATGCGACTGCTAAACCTTCTAACATGTGGCCACGTTCGCGTGCTTTTCTTAATTCAAATACAGTTTTTCTTGTAGTAACTTCACGACGGTGCCTTAAAAAGGCATCTAAAATTTGTTTTAAGTTAAGAAGTTTTGGCTGGCCATCAATGAGCGCTACCATGTTCATACCAAAACTATCTTGAAGCTGTGTTTGCTTATAAAGATTATTTAAAATAACATCAGGATTCTCTCCGCGCTTTAATTCAATCACAACACGCATACCTGATTTGTCTGACTCATCTCTTAAATCTGAAATGCCTTCAATCTTTTTATCGTTTACAAGTTCGGCAATCTTCTCGATGAATGTTTTTTTGTTAACTTGATACGGAAGTTCATCAACGATTAATGCTTCACGGTTACCTTTATCGAGCTTTTCAACGTGCGTTCTTCCCCGCATAACAACACGACCACGACCTGTTCTGTAGCCTTCTTTAACGCCTGAAGTGCCATGAATGATCCCGGCTGTAGGGAAATCTGGTGCTGGTATTAATTTAATCAATGCATCAATCGATGACTCAGGTTTTTCTAGCAGTAATAAACACGCATTTACAACTTCATTTAAATTATGAGGTGGAATATTGGTCGCCATGCCCACAGCAATACCAGAGCTTCCGTTGATAAGAAGATTTGGAATACGCGCCGGCATAATAAGAGGTTCTTGTTCAGAGCCGTCATAATTAGGACCGAAATTTACTGTCTCTTTATCAATATCTTCTAAAAGCTCATGTGCAATTTTAGACATACGGATTTCCGTATATCTCATAGCAGCAGCATTATCGCCATCCACTGAGCCAAAATTTCCCTGACCATCGACTAACATATATCGCAAGCTAAAATCCTGCGCCATACGAACAATCGTATCGTACACAGCTGTATCACCATGTGGATGGTATTTACCAATCACATCACCGACAATACGCGCTGATTTTTTATAAGGTTTATTAAAGTCGTTATTAAGTTCATGCATCGCAAAAAGTACACGACGGTGAACAGGCTTTAATCCGTCTCTGACATCTGGAAGTGCTCGTCCAACAATGACGCTCATGGCGTAGTCAAGATAAGAGCGTTTCATCTCATCTTCAAGGCTGATTGGGATGGTTTCTTTAGCAAATTGATTCATAGGATTTAGATCGATAATTTAAGTAGAAAACTACCCAAATTTTAGCATGTAGCAGGGCTGTATTTATGCCCTGCTAAAGGTATTTTTTAGCGCGAAAGACTAGACAAATCAGCTTTTAGGTCCTCTATATCCTCAAGGCCTACAGCGATTCTAACAAGATTGTCCTTGATGCCAGCTTTTTGACGCTCTTCAGGGCTGACTCTTGAATGTGTCGTTGTTGTCGGATGTGTAATTGTAGATTTAACATCTCCTAAATTAGCAGTAATCGAGATCAATCGAGTTGAATCAATTAAGCTCCATGCCTCTTTTTGCCCACCTTTTACCTCAAAAGACACAATAGCTCCGCCCGTTTTTTGCTGTGTTAAAGCAAGTTTATGCTGCGGATGAGAGGCTAATCCGGGATAGTAAACACGATCGATCTGGGGCTGCGACTCAAGCCAAGAAGCTAAATGAAGTGCATTCTTAGAATGAGCGTCCATGCGAACAGATAACGTTTCTAAACCCTTTAAAAAAACCCAGGCATTAAATGCGCTCATTGTAGGTCCTGCTGACCTTAGGAATTGGTAAATCGGCTCAATCGTTTTTTTATCTGCTAATACTGCGCCTCCTAAACAACGCCCCTGTCCATCAAGATACTTAGTAGCAGAATGAATAATAATGTCGGCGCCCAATAACAAAGGTCTTTGAAGCGCAGGCGAACAAAAACAATTATCCACAATCAATTTAATATCTTTTTGATGTGCAATTTTTGAAAGAGCATTGATGTCGGTCACTTCAGTCAATGGATTAGACGGGGTCTCTACAAAAAAAAGTTTTGTGTTTTTTTGGATAGCATCTTCCCACTCATTAAGATTGGTGAGCGATACAAAAGTAATCTCCAAACCCCAGCGCTTTAAAATATTACTAAAGAGTTGTACGGTAGTACCAAAAATACTTCGAGAGGCCACGATATGTTCCCCAGTAGAACATAGGCCCATAATGATTGCCAAAATAGCTGACATGCCGCTTGAAGTCGCTACACATGCTTCACTACCTTCCATAGCTGCGAGGCGATCTTGAAACATTGTGACTGTAGGATTCGTAAAGCGAGAATAGATATTGCCAGGCTCAGTACCCGCAAATCTAGCAGCAGCTTGGGCAGATGAATCAAACACATAGCTTGAAGTTAAAAAGATAGCCTCAGAATTCTCACCGAACTCAGATCGTAATGAGCCAGCCCGAATCGCTTGTGTATCATATTTCCATGGATCGTTATTCATAATCTGTTACCTTTTTTGGGCACAAAAAAACCCGTTTCACAAAAACTAAAACGGGACAGACCTCGCTTTAGCTGTATTTTTAACGCGCCCGCAAGCTGAGAAATAACTTTATCACTCAAATCAGCGCAGTTCAAATTATGCACGATAAAAAAAATACGTCAAGAAACGCTTATCATTAAACTGCTTCTTCTTCATCTTTAATTAAATTTAAATCCATTTGTATGCTGCCATTTGATGGCTTGTCAGACATATTAGAATCAGCACGAAGTGTTTCGATATTTTTTAAATAATATTCATCAATATCGCCTGTAATATATTTGCCATCAAAACAAGAAGCATCAAATTTTTTAAGTTTTGGATTAATCGATGCAATGTTCTCAATAAGCGCATCAAGGTCTTGATAAATTAATTCATCTGCACCAATTTCTTCTCGAATTTCTTCGTCTGTTTTATTGGGTGCTAGTAATTCATTTCGTGATGGCATGTCAATACCATAAACATTAGGAAATCTGACAGGTGGCGCTGCTGACACTAAATAAACTTTTTTAGCGCCCGCCTCTCTAGCCATCTGAACAATCTCTTTTGATGTTGTACCTCGAACAATCGAATCATCTACCAAAAGCACATTCTTATCTTGGAATTCTATTTTAATAGGATTAAGTTTTTGTCGTACTGATTTTTCTCTTAATGCTTGACCAGGCATGATAAACGTACGACCAATATAGCGATTTTTAATAAAACCTTCACGATAATCTAGACCTAATTCGAGTGCGAGCTGTAAAGCGCTTGGCCTACTAGTATCAGGAATGGGAATTACAACATCGATATCTAAATGAGCCCAAGCTTTTTTAATTTTTTGCGCTAATGTCTTACCCATATTAAGTCGTGTTTGATAGACTGAAATACCATCGATTACAGAGTCAGGCCTTGCAAGATAGACATACTCGAATATACACGGATGATGATTAGGTTTTGCGCATTGTTTAGAATAAAAATTACCATTCATATCAATGAAGACCGCTTCACCCGGCTCTACATCCCTTACTAATTTAAATCCTAATACATCAATTGCAACACTTTCAGATGCCACCATGTATTCAATACCTTGTGGGGTTTCATGTTTACCGATCACAAGTGGGCGAATACCGTGAGGGTCTCTAAATGCAAGAAGTCCAAAATTAGCAATCATTGAAACTACAGCATATGCTCCTTTGCATCGCTTATGAACCGAAGTGACAGCGTCGAAAACAACGTCACTATTAAGTAAAGTGCTCTTTGCTGATTGCTCAATTTCATGCGCCAACACATTAAGTAAAACTTCTGAATCTGATGTGGTATTAATATGACGAAGGTCTTGTCTAAAAATATCTTCTTTAAGCTTTTCGGCATTTGTTAAATTACCGTTATGTCCTAAGACAATTCCAAAGGGTGAATTTACATAAAATGGTTGGGCTTCTGCAGCTGAAGAGGAGCCTGCTGTGGGATAACGGACATGTGCAATACCTGCATTACCGATAAGATTTCGCATATGGCGTGTATGAAATACATCTTTCACAAGACCATTATTTTTGTGCATGAAAAAAGTATTGCCGTCACAGGTGACAATACCAGCAGCATCTTGACCCCGATGCTGGAGGACTAATAAGCCATCATAAAGTAGCTGATTAACAGGATTTTTGCCGACTATTCCAAGGATTCCACACATTTCAGCGCCTTAAAATTATGTTCGTTGTGAATATTTTACATGCTTAAGGATATCAAGTGGCAAATAAACATCCACCATAGCTGTAAAAGACTCAAAATAAGGTTTAATCAAGGCATCTTGCCAAGCAGAATTTTTTTCAAATGAGGTTGACTGAATAACAAAATGACAGACAAGCCCAATAAGGAGGGCGCGAAGAAGTCCAAACATGCCACCTAATAAAATATTAGGAAGTGTTAGTCCGGTATATTTAATAAATTTATTCAAGATAGCAATGACACCCATGGACGAAACAAGAACAGATATAAAAATCAGAAAATAAGCAATTAAATCACGAAATGATTCAGTATCAATCCAATGTAATTTGGAAGCTAGTATGGGAGAAAAAGATTGCGCTAAGTAGAAAGCAAAAAACCAAGCAATGATGGAAAGAAGTTCGCGAATAAACCCACGATAACAACCTAGAAGAGAAGAGATGACAATGGTAATGAAGAAACCATAATCAACAAAAGTCATTAACTAGTCTTCTTGATAATGCCGGGGATTCCTGCATTCTTAATTTTAAGTAATGTTTCTTTTGCCAAAGCTTCAGTTTTAAATTCATCGGTAATCAATCTCACCTTATCCGCGCCATTAACTTTGATCGCTTCACTTTTAGTTTGAATGTTTAATTGATTTAATTTTTGCTGAAGGGCTTTAATTTTTTCATTATCTGAAAAAATACCAAACTGAATATACATACCACTACTAGGGAGTATTACTGCTTCTTTTTTAATTTGGGAGCCTGATGATTCTGGAATCTCTTGTTTAGTCTCTGGCAGTTTAATGCTTTCAACATTTACGTCAACAATTTCAGGGCTACTTTCCATTGAAATTTTAATAGGCTCGGTAGGTCCTTCTTCATTACGATTTTTTAAAACAAAAGGAGCTGAGATAAGAAGAATAAATAAAATGACACTTGCGCCAAGGAGTCTTTTTTTAGCCTGACTAATCAGTTTGTCTTCTTGAGGTTGTATTGAGTTGTCTTCGCTCATAGCTTAGGAAATAATTTTCATAATATCTGCAACGGTAAAGAAAGAACCGAATACAATTATTCTATCATTTCTCGTGACTTCCTTGGATGCAAATTGATAAGCTTCTTGTATATTCTTAAATGCCTCTATATGAGCAGATGGATTAATTTTTTGAATAGTATTGGAAATATTTTCAATACTTGCAGCCCTCTCGTTCTGAATTTCTGCAATAAACCAATCATCAATATCAAGATTTAATTCATTAATGACACCAAAAATATCTTTGTCTTTAAGTATCGAGAATACTGCAATTGTTTTACCAAGCACAACATGCGTTTTGAGGTTGTGACTTAAAGATCTTGCAGCCTGCGGGTTGTGAGCTACATCAAGAATCAAAGAAGGCATTTTTTTGACCTCCTGAAATCTGCCTGGTAATAAAGTCAATGTAATTCCCTTTTGAATTGAAATTTCAGTTAAAGGCAATTTATCTTCCATAGCTTTAACTGCCATAAGTGCATTTGTTGCATTGGCTAACTGAAAATCACCTTGTAATTTAGGCAAGGGTAGGTTCATTACAAAAGTTGAATCAATTAAAAAATCAAACGAATCATGATGGGCTTCATAACCAAAATCTTTACCTATAATTTTTAAATCAGCATGAATGAATTCAGCATAGT
>Ga0255067_1000027_pt1 | contig 25355 bp, 39 predicted proteins | sample Colum_Cont_RepB__3_FD_188466 | JGI IMG/M metagenome (GOLD analysis project Ga0255067, IMG submission 188466) | Freshwater microbial communities from Columbia River, Oregon, United States - Colum_Cont_RepB_8h | ecosystem: Environmental > Aquatic > Freshwater > River | place: USA: Oregon...
GAATCACTGTCAATCTATCTGTTGATGGGATCGGTGATCTATCTAATTGTATCATCTACCGTGTTTGCTTTTAGACATCCATGGGCAACTGATATGGAACGATTTATCCATATCGGTGACGCTTTGGTGTTTAAGAAGATTTCATACCAAGAAATGAGAGGATCTTATGAGAAAAAATAATTTGTGGGATACCATTCAATCAAACGAATTGATGACAATGGATGGATATGATGACTGCATTGTTGGTATCGGATATAGATATGAGATGGAACCTTATGTTGTATACGATACCAACAAAGTCATCAATAAGCTCATGAAAGATGGTATGACTTATCATGAAGCTACTGAATATCATGAGTTTAATCAAGTTTGTGCTTATGTAGGACCAAATACACCGGGATTTATAGAAATAATACAATGAAACTATTGATAGGTATTTTGTTATTGACCGCCGTGTATATTATCGGATGGCACCAACTGTATGGACAATTTATCCACGAATTCTATAGAAAGAATGAAAACTACTTGATACTATTGAGTATTCCATGCACTTGGATGTCGATAAAAGCAGTGAGTTATATCAGTGATTACTTTGGTGGAAAGATGTGGCCAAATCGTATGTTTACCTTTGGTATTGGTATCATTATGTTTACTACACTGACCTCTATTTATTTTAATGAACGACTGTCACTTAAAACCTTGACGTTGCTTGGTTTGTCGTGTTTAATTATCGTTCTACAAGTAATTTGGAAATGAAAAATCTATTTTTAATCGGACTGTTTACTATTATCACCGCAACTCAAACTGGATGTGTCTGTCTTCGATACACTTTTGAACCAGCTGTAAATGAAGCTGCTAAGAAGGGAACTGTAACCAGAATCACAAACGACTATATTGAGTATAACACAAATTCAACAAATATTTCTCAAGTAAATACGATTACAAAAAATACTTATAGGGCGTATTATACATCTGATGGTAAGATATATAAAACCGAGAAAGTTAACTGAGTTATGAACAATACAATCGTAAAAAACAAGCATAATGATGATTTCACAGTTTTGTCTGATGACTTCGAAAACTGTGTCATGTGTGATAAGTTGACCAACGTTCCCAAGAACCTACATATCGACTATAGATCCAACTATGTAGAAGGTGCTGGTCAACTTTGTTTTGAATGTTACACTGGTAAGTTGGAGTATATCAAAGAATAAATAACATGGACAACAACTTACGAAAATGTAGCAATATGCGTCTTGGGGTAGGCTACCCAGACGACCAATACTTTGTAACAGAAGAAAATATTGCGACTGTATTGAACAATAACAATTACCAAAACAGTTGGTTGACTGGTTTGCTTGGGTGTATCGATTATGTCAATCAACGAACCAAGGTCGAGAAGATGGTTGAGATCGGTTCATATCAAGGTGAATCAACCACACTGTTTGCACTCAAGTTCAATCCAAAAGAACTGTATGCTGTCGATCCTTTTGTGAATGGATACGATGAATTTGATGGTAGCTCAACAGGTGATTTCACCAATGTCATTCATAATTTCAACCTCCGTATAAGTCAATATCAATGTATAAATCACATCAAAGACTTCAGCTATGCCGTGCTTAATAAGTTTGAAGACAACAGTCTTGATTTTGTTTATGTAGATGGAGATCACACTTACGAAGGTGTCATTCGTGATATTAAGATGTATCTTCCCAAGATCAAGGTGGGTGGATTTATTGCTGGCCATGATCTTGGTAGAGAGAGTGTAACAAAAGCGCTCAGAAACCAACTTGGTGAAGTGGATGCTCGTTTTGAAGACAGTAGTTGGGTTGTTCAAGTAACACAACGTGTAAAAAACAATTCTAGGCTACATACCATTCCAAATGCAAAGATTGGAAGAGGTTTGGATCAACCAATAACTTCAAATGATGAAGATATTGAATATGCTCTTTCTAAGAAGACAGGTCATGCGAAACTGAGTGCCGAAGGAACATTGAAGTTCTTCAAGTATCTACAAAATAGAAACATCAAACGAATCTTGGAAATTGGTGCTTATCAAGGTGAAAATACTGAGCTACTTGCCAAGTATCTTACACCCGAAGCAATTTGGGTTGGTGAAAAGTTTGAATCGTCGCCACAAGATATAAGCGAACCAGTCAGTCCAGTTTATGCCGAAGAAAACTTCGCAATCAGAACTGAAAAATACCCATGTGTTAAACTAATCAAATATGACCCAACCATCATGTTTGAACGTATCATAGAAGACTCGTCGGTTGACTTGGTAGTGTTGAGTGAACATAAAAATAAAGAGGAACTCAAGAGTCAGTTGATGAATGTTGTCAAGAAACTCAAGAAGCCTGGATATATTGCTGGAATTGGTTGGGGTAGCGGAGACGTAGTTTTTGCTTGTCTTGAGACCATCGGTGATGTAGATATATACTTTGACGACAGTAGTTGGATTAAAGAGATTAAGTAATATGGGAATGTTTGACGACGTAGTGTGTAAGTATCCTCTTCCTTTACCAGAAGATTCTAAGGGTTATTGTAACAACAGATACCAGACCAAGGATTTTGATAATGCTTTGGATCTTTATGAAATCCGTGAGGATGGAACATTGTGGTTACGTTGTGCTGAGTATGAGTATACAGATGGTAACCCAAATGGTAAGTCTTTAATTGAAAAATTACCAACTCGTAAGGAAACCAAAGTTTGGTGGCAACAAATTTATCCTATAACAGATACAGTCAAACTATATGCTTATGATACAGATACAAATGACACATATGACTATTGGATTGAATATAAAGTCATATTTGTTGATGGCAAGGTAACCGAAGCTAAATTGATGGAATTTACGGCGACAGATAATGCAGAACGAAAAGAACGTCATCGAAAGGATGTAGAGTATTGGACCAATAGACAAAAGTTTGAATACACGTTGTTCTACAGACTGTTTGGTAGATACTACAACAAATTCGTAATGACCATTTGTAGAACAATTCACAAATCAGCAACTTGGGTTACGTATAAAATCTGGAATGTTGAAAGATTTCTGAAAATATGAAAGACCAAGACTCAATCTTTTTAATTTGTGATTGTCATTCGCATGGACTTCTTGTTGAACGATTCAAAGATGAAGAAGAAGTATCATTGAGCTTGTTTGAACGTGGACTTAATGGTAGAACACTTGGATGGTCAGAAAGACTAAGGTGGTGCTGGCAAATTCTTAGATATGGAAAACCATGGTCTGACTTCGTTATTTTAAACACAGAAAACCAAAAATCTTTGTCGGAATTCCTGATCAAGAAATAATTATAATTACATAAAAGACGATACAAAAACCTATATAAAGTTATGACAACAACAAATATACCGTTGATTACAACTGTTTTAAAATCCAGACTGGGAATTGCTAGGGACGATAAATCTTCAATATCAAAAAATCAATTTTATGTCAGCGAACAGAGTATTGATTTTATTTTAGAGAACCCCCAAGATTTTGTTATTGGTCCTCTAAAAGGGTCTTTAGACTTGTGTAACTATGTCAATAGCAAGATTCAAGTCAAACACATGCTTGAGTTGAATTGTTTTCAAGGTGAACTATCAAGTATTTTTGCTTATAAGTTGAATCCGAATGTGTTGAACGTTGTTGAACGATTCGCATCAAGACCAAAGACAGATACCATCAACGATGATGAGTCAATATTCAAGCATAATTGGGAAAATGTAAAACACAACTTCTATTTGAGATCGAAACAGCATCCTTGTATTGTTTTGCATGAGTGTGATGAAGTTACTGCCATCTCTAAACTCCAAGATGACAGTTTAGACTTCATTTATCTTGGATCAAATACAAAACCAGAGAAGGTCAAAGAATTAATCCTAGCATGTTTGCCAAAACTAAGGAGTGGGGGTATTATTGCAGGAGCCGAATGGGGAACATCCGACACTGTTTCTTCAGTTACGGGTATTCTCAGTAATGTTGATGCTTATTTTGAAGATGGTAGTTGGGTCAAAAAGGTCAATAAAGCAAAACTAGAAGCTACCACACAGAAACTCAAGAACATTCAAAACTCACGTATTGGTATTGGCGTTCATGAACAATTCTTCGCAACTGATACTGATATCAAGTTTTTGTCGATGCTTGACAATCCAGTGAAGGTGTATTTGACTGGTTTCTTGGATTTCACCGAATACTTGAAGAAAGACTCTGAACAACGTGGATTCAAGATCAAGAGAATCGTTGAAATAAATTGTTATCAAGGTGAAACCACATCATTGATGGCAAAGTTTTTGAATCCAGAAGAATTGACAGTAATTGATCAGTTTGACAAGGTTGATCCGTCTTGGCCAAAGAACATTGCACTTGAAGACATTCGTTACAACTTCAAGTTGAGAACCAAGCCATATCCTTACGTCAAGGTGATTGATGATGTTGATGCTCTGGAGGCTGTTGATAGATTTGAAGACAATAGTATTGATATGATTTACATCAATGAATATGCGTCGTATCAGTATTGTTGGAGACTTTTGGCACAATGGTTGCCTAAGGTAAGGACAGATGGATATATCTGCGGTTGGCACTGGGGCAGTGGTAACATTGTTCAAGCTTGTTTGGATCACTTTGGTGAGCCTGATATTTTCTTCAAGGATTCTTCGTGGTCAAAAATTAAAGTTTGGGACAATGAATAAACCTGTTATACCGGAGGATAATATAAAAACAATTATTACGAAATATTGCAAACAAATGCGTGCTGTTGATCCTACTAAGTCGATTCCCATGATTGTGAAGGATCTGGATAAGATTACGTATGAGATGTATAGAGAGTTGTATGGTCTTAGAGATATAAGACACAATAACTATCTAAACAGATTTACCGCCGAAGACAAGAAAGGACACTGTTGTTAATTATATGAACGAATCAATACCGAACGCATTTGTTTTTAAAGTATTCATCAAGGGAGAATACCGAATGTGTGTATGCCCAAGAGTAAACGGCAAATGGGCGGAAAAAGACATTTTCTATGTAGACAACCCACAAGCAGACTTGTATAATACTCTACAAGAAAAGTTGTTCCATGTCATTTTTGTCAGTTATGAAAAAGATGACAAAGGCGGCTTCTGGCTTAAGCCTAGCGATAAACCCTTCTTCCTCAAGAGCGACACTGTAATTGCTGAAGATCTTTATCGTCAAGACAAATTCTTTTCAACCATAGAAAAAGCATACAAGGAAATATATGAGCAATCAGAATCGACAAGCGGGCAAGGGGGACAAACCTCGTCCAGTGAAGAAAAGTGAATATAACAAGAATTATGATGCCATAAACTGGGGTAACAAAAAGAAAAAGACGGATGAAACGAATAATCCTGTCGGAGATAGAAAATAAATATCTCATTTCCAGTTTGGAAGCATTAGTGTCATTAACTAATGACAATGACCCCGTAGACAAACTATGGTTAGATAAGTTGGAAACAACACGAAAATTGTTGGATTTGGAATTAGCATACTACGATATCCGTAAAGATGGCAAAGATCCAACTCAAAAACAGATGCTACAGTGGTTAATAACTAAACTAAAGAACAGAACTGCCGATTTGTAGTTGACATCTGTTACAAGTCTGATATAATGTATTGATGCTAACTTTAGATTCAAAGAAAAAGAAAATCGTCATTGTGGCAGATCCACACAATGATTACAAAAAACTAGACAAAATTATCACAAAAGAAGACGGTGATATTAACATCTGTCTTGGTGATTGGTTTGATAGCTTTGTATATGATGAACCACAACACTATGCAGATACCGCAAAGTATCTGTTAGAAGAGTTTATTCCTAACAAGAAGAACTATACGTTGTTTGGCAATCACGATCTACACTATTTGTTTGATGCACCTAGTGTGTGGTGTAGTGGTTACGAACAATGGAAGTTTGATAGAATCAATGATGTAATTGAAAAACACAGAGGTTATTTTCAAAAGAAATTTAACTGGGCTTGTGTTGTAGATGGCATTCTATTGACCCACGCTGGTTTAGATCAACGATTGGTGTCTCCCAATTGTTCTACAAATGAAGATATTTTCAAATATCTTGATCAATGTAGTGAAGAAGCTACAACCAAGTTAAAGAGTGATGATTTACATTGGTTTTATCAAGTTGGTAATAGTCGAGGTGGTAGATATAGAACTGGTGGTATTGTATGGTGTGATTTTGACTATGAGTTTCAACCTATTGAGGATTTGAATCAAATTGTCGGTCATACCAGTCAATGGAAAACTGGTAGAGCGTGTCAGTATCACAAAGAAGGTTTTACAAATGTGGCAGAAGCCAATAACATTTGTATTGACTGTCATCTCAATCAGTATATTACTATCACAAACGGTAAAATCGAATTGAAAGATTACGTTGATCTCTAAATAAATTACTAATGTTACAAATTACGAAGGGTTGTTACATAGTTGTGACAACCCTTTTTTCTAACATGTGGTATGATATTTTATAGAACCATGAAACACTTGGATATAAGATGCAATATATGTGATACACCCGCAACGGTGAAGAAAAATTTCATTTATATGCGTTGTCACTGTTGCGATGATCGTAGAATTATTGATATAAATGACCATACACTGTCAGATAAGTATTCCGATTATTTATATTCTATGTTTAATGACGAGTTTGAATTTTGTGACTCCAAATAACACTAGTTATATGGGTTATGAACAAACAGATATATTGTTGCATCCCTTGGGCTGAATATGGTGACTTTCCATTGGCTAGAAAATTGATCAAAGAGAAGTTATCCAAATGCATGGCCAAAATCCAAATTGTGGTGTCTTCTTTCCCGGAGGGTCTACAGATACCCCAACATCAATCAAAGGAGTTTATAGAGTGGTTACGGAACGATTTAAAGGGGTATGCGGAGGTCAAGGTAATTACTATTGACCAAGTGCCACAGACAACCAAGTATTCTGGCAATCTTCGTGACGGAAATTACAAACACGGATACAGTTATCCCCTAGAAGTATGTTTGGATGAGTGCGAGTATGACTATATTGCTAGAATTGAGACTGATTTCGTCACCAAAGACTGGGACAGTATTGAAAAGATATTTGATGAAGACTTTGACTTAATCACAACCGGTCATTTTCATAGAGAATCGATTGATATCAGTTGTTTTGTGGCAAAAAAGGAAGTATTGTTGTCACTTGAAAACTTGAGGTTTGACGAAACTGAACAACGTAGTATCAAGTTTGCTCCAAATGGACTAGGATCTTGTTCTGGTAATATTTTTGATACCTATTGCGTCTTTGATAGAAAGAACGGTATCATCAGTAATCCAAATGAAACCAAATCATATGACCAACTACAGTGGGCATTGATGCAGTTTTGTGAGAAGTCAGATAAGGTCTATATTATCAATAGCAACGTGGTGGAATTCAAACACTATCTGGGTATGAACATCAGACAGTATGCTCATCTTAGAAATATTCCGTTGGAGAAGAGTCACGATGATAGGTTTTTACAGTATATTGATAGAGTTAAGTTAGAAATCAATATTGATGACTATAACTTATTTCCTCCATACAAGAGTTTGATGGAGAATTACTGTGAAGTATATGGTTCTTGATTATGAATAAACAAATACTTTGTTGTATACCGTGGACCGAATACTGTGACTACCCTTTGTGTCGAAAGTTGATCAAAGAAAAACTGTCAAAGTGTATGACGGAGATTCGTGTAATTATTCCATCTAGCCCACATGGCATTAAATTGTCACAAGAAGCTGTGGATGAGTTTTACAACTGGTTAAGTGAAGATTTACGTGGTTATGCTATTGTAGAAAGATTAGTCATCGATCACACAGTAACTACTACAACCAAATGGTCCGGCAATACCAACGACAGAAATTACAATCCACTTTACGCATATCAATTTGAGTATTGTGTAGACCAGTGTAACTATGATTATGTGGCCAGAATTGAGACAGATTTTGTTACAAAAGATTGGGATAAGTTTGAAAAAGCTCTGGAAGAAGATTTTGATGTAATAACTGTGGGTATAGGCAAAACACACAGATCAGTGGGAGATGTGTCGTTTTTTGCATGTAAACGAAGTCTTCTGTTGAATATTCAAGATATGATGTTCACGATGGTCAAACAGAGAAAGATTTGGTATTCATATCACAACAATACTGAGGAGTTAAGAACATCTGGGACCGATTACATATTACTTGATAAAGCTAAGATGTTACAAAAATCAGACGAGGAGTTTCTATATGACATTTTTCAGTGGTGTGTATTTAGATGTATAGAACAATCTGATAAGACATATTTGATCAATCCCATCACAGTCAATTTTGATCACTATGTAGGTATGACGCAACATTATTTTATGTATCGCCGCCTCAAGTCACCAGATCAAACACCACAAGCTAGTGATGGGTTGAATCATCCCCAATCTCCGTGGATGAAATATATTCACTATATGCGTGATGAAATCGATTTTAACAATTACAATCTATTTCCACCGTATAAAACACTGTTAGACAATTATTGTATAGAATATGGAACAAATTGATTATGGCCAAGAAGATATCATGTTGTATACCATGGGCTGAATATTGTGACTATCCTCTTTGTAGAAAACTGATCAAAGAACGGTTGTCAAAGTGCATGGCTGAAATCAAAGTAATAATTCCTTCCATTCCAAGTGGTATAGACATATCTCAAGAACAAGCAAATGAGTTTTATGAGTGGTTGAAACAAGACTTGGAGGGATATGCTATAGTAGAACAATTGTCAACTGATGGACTCCCAATTACTACCAAGTGGTCAGGCACTCAATTAGATTCAACGTTTAGTCATCAGTATTTGTATCCATTTGAATATTGTGTAGATCAAACCAATTGTGAATATGTTGCTAGACTCGAAACCGATCTTGTGATTGATGAATGGGACAAAATAGAAAAAGTGTTTAATGAAGACTTTGAAATTGTGGTATTGGGTATCGGTAGCACACATCGACCTCACGGAGACATTTCTTTTTTTGTCATCAAACGTGACTTTTTATTGAATATGAAAGATATCACTTTCTTGAATCTTGAGAAAGAAGTCATACGTTACACATATCATAACAACCAACGTGAATTGTTTGAAAATGTCAAAGATTATTTGTTGATCGATAATGAAACATTATTGAAAGAAACAGATCAACGAAGAACATACGATCATTACGAATGGGGATTGTTGAAGTGTATACAATTGTCCAATAAAGCGTATTTGATCAATCCGATGAAAGTAAAGTATCATCACTTTCTTGGTATTACTCAAAAGTATTTCACACATCGTCGAGGAGAACCTTTGGTTGACTTGGCAATTGAAAGTGACCCATCAATACTCAGATACGTCAGTAAAATGAAACAAGAAATTGATATTGACAACTATAATCTATTTCCTCCATACAAAAAAGTGATAGAAAACTACTGTGAAGTGTATGGAAAACGATAGTTATTGATATAGAGAAAGGATAAAATAAACATATGGCATTTGTATTAGGAATCGCAAACCCAAAACCACTAGGTGGAGTAATGTCCAACAACCCAGGATTTAACAACAGTCAACAAGCCGCAAAGGCACAATTGGCACAAACAACACCACCAGCTGGTCCAGTTCCACCACAACAACAAAATCAAGGTATTCCAGTAATTGAAGTTCCATGGCACAAGGCTACACCTGCCATGAAGAACATTAAGTAGTAAGGGTCAGATGAAAATCAATGTTATAACTGTTACAAAAAACGAGGGTAGAATACTACCCTTTTTTCTTGATCATTATTCCAAGTTCTGTGACTCAATCATGATTTGTGATGGTCACAGCACCGACAATACCGCAGATGTTGTAAGTCAATATTCCAAAGCAAAGTTGGTATATTTAGACAATGGAAATGAATTGGACGATTTGATATTGTTGGATATTCGCAACAATTACTACAAACAGTTCAGAGATCAGTTTGATTGGCAGATTGTGTGTGACGTTGATGAGTTTTTGTATCATCCAAACATACTTGGCGTTCTGAAAGAATTCAAGGATAGAGGTGTAACTTGGCCTCAAGTGAACGGATACCAAATGACATCAAAAGTGTTTCCAACATATGGTGTGCCAATTACAGATCAAGTAAAAAGCGGTATATGGGATACGTCACGTTACCCTGGGTCAATTAGAAAACGAATCATCTTTGATCCACAAAAGATTACAAACATCAATTATAACATGGGTTGTAATTATGCGGAACCTCAAGGAATTGTGGTTCCAGATTGTGCAGCACATACAGACGGTGACGGTGAGTATGCTTCTTTGGGAACATTCTTAAAAGATGCTCCAATCAAGTTAAAAATGTTGCACTACAAGTATCTTTCACATGAGTATACTGTGAGTAAATCAACATTTCACATGAATCGTAGAAGTGAACATACAACCAAAAACAATTATGGTTATCACTATAAAGATTTGGCAAAAATGAGTGAACATGAATATAACGAGATGGTAGATAGATCCGAAGTCGTTATTTAATCTGGTTTGACAAACACGATTTTTTGTAGACCCATACCATAGAAACTATTTAGATCCAAGTTGAGTTCTTTGCTTTCTAAATAGCCAGGCCAGAACCCAGTCCATCTAGCAAACTGTTTGTCATGTCCAGCACAGTTACATGTGAGTAATTGACCACCACAAACACTACATCTTTCGATGTCACAACCATCCGAGTGTATTTGACCAGCTTTCGCTTTACACTCTGGACATTTATCTAGTTTTATCTTTAAAGGTTTTGCGCTGGGAACTCTATCTTTTTTAATTTTCATGTGGTTACGATTTGTAAATCAAAACTCAAATCAGAGCTAGTTGAGTTACATTGATGTATTTCAACTGCTATAACATTCGTTCCATTGACGAACACAGATGGGTCAATTGAATAATCAAAGAATGTAGTTTCATCAACTCCAGAAACACACGTTGATGCCACTGTTGTATATGTTATTGCTCCAACTGGCATATTTGATCTAACAACTTCAGATCCGTTTATGTATACTACAGCTCCGTCGTCTCGACGTAACTTCAGAGTAGCAGTAGCTATAGAAGAAGCGTCAGCTATAGTTACTGATTTTCTAAAGTAGTATGTAATATACTTGTTAAGACCATCTGGACCAAAACTAATCTCGGTGGTTACTGGATCACCATAACCAAATGAGGCATTGTTACTTGCCCAAGATGTGTCATTGAAAGATACTCCATACCAAGCAGTTCCTTGATTTGATCCATCATCCAAATACTTCCATACACTTCCAGAATTTACTAACGCCGATGAAGGTGCCGGAGTAGGAGTCACGGTTGGCGTAGGTGTTGGAGTAGCTGTAGGACCACCGGGTGTAGGGGTTACAGTTGGTGTAGGTGTTATTGTAGGCGTTGGAGTAGGAGTTGGCGTTGGGCCTGGTGGGAATCCTAAGAAACTTGAACTTTGCACCAATAGACCTCCAGATCCACTCAAATATTGTGTTGTATCAAGGGTGAGTCTTAGTTTTCTGAATTGACCATTTACAGAAGGGAATACATAGTCACCGGCACTGGATGTGTTGGTGGTATTGCCACTTCTTGAATATAGATCAATCTCAATTGTAGATGTAACGTCGTCATGGATTTCAATACATCCGTATCTGTTGTTTTGAATTGTGAATGACGAACTCAAGTTGTTAAATGCTTCTGCATAATTTGGGCTTGAGGTATACCAGTTTGGAGAACCTCCACCTTGGTAAATATCAGATCCACTCAACATATAAGGACCACCTTTTCTGCTACCTCCTTGATCCAACGGAGCAGAATGATAAATCGTCATAGGAGGATTCAATCTACTTCCGCTTCCATACCAAGTGGAGTATATACCATCATCTAGGGCGGTCATATGTGCATCACCAGACAATATTATCACCTTTCCAATTGAACCAGAAAATCTAGTCAAGAAATTAGAAATCTTTTGTCTGTAGTATGTGTATTCTTCCCAACCGTCATCACCGTTGTATGCAGGAATTGTATCATCTCCCTCCCACGGGAACGTATTTATCCAAAACTTAACTGGACAAGTGGTATCACGCATTTCGTTCATGAACCAAGATTCTTGAGCTGGACTCCACACCACCTTGGATGGAGTATCTGCTTCAGCAGCTGGGGATCTTTCGCTACGGTTATCAGTGAATATAAACTTGACTCTGCCAACCTTCCATGAATGATAAATTGATTGAGCAGATACGCTTACAGATGCTGATGTGTATGTTGTGACAGGCGCTGTAAATGGAACGTGGGGCAATAGTGTTCTTACACATTCTTGATTATGACCCTTGTTTTCGTTATTAACATCCGAATTGTTATTTCCATAATCATGGTCATCCCACATGTAATCAAATGCAACATTTTTGATCAATGCGGGGAAATGATTTGGATTTGCTGATCCGTATCCAAGATATCCCGAACCAGACGAAAATACATTTTGGTAAGCACTTTCATACTCTGATGTAGACGAAGGTTCAGTGGAATTGTCCCAGTAAAACAAATCGCCAATTTGGAAAAATATGTTTGGGTTATAATTCTTGATCTTATTGAATACAGTTGCCGTTGTATTGCTTTGCATACAACTTGCAAAGCTTGCCGAAAAACTATATGGAGTTAGTCCGTCTGGAAGTGTTTTAAACTTTCCAAGATAAGAACTTGCTGTCAAATTCAAACTCTGAGATATGTATTGGTTTTTTGTATTGTTTTTTATCCAATAATAATACGTTGAGTCTGGTTCAAGATTCCTAAAATTGACATTTGCAACCGCACCAGTCGATGGATTCAAAAATGACGAAGAAATTGTAGCAACTTGTGTTTGTGTGCCTGATCCCAATGGGTTCGAACTATCAAGCGAGACTACATATGATATGTCACCTTCACTTACAACATCATCTAGTTTACTTGACAATCTCATGCTTGATGTAGGTGTCAAACCACCATATGTTTCACCACCACCAGCCATTGAAAACACAACAGCAAATTCAATAGGAACCAATGTAGGAGTTGGTGTAGGAGTTACCGTAGGAGTAGCTGTAGGTGTCGGAGAAGGAGTTGGACTTGGTGTAGGAGTCGATGTCGCAGTAGGTGTAGGAGTCGCAGTAGCAGTTGGCGTAGGAGTGACGGTAGGTGTTGGAGTGATCGTTGCAGTGGGTGTTGGTGTTGGCGTTGGACCAGGTGGTGTTGGAGATGGAGTTGTTCCTCCGCCACCACCTGCAGCTTGTCCACTTTGTTGAGTTATGAGAGTCATCATCTCATTAAACTCGTTAAGCATTACTTTGTAGTCTTCCATCACTCTATTCAATGGAAGATGCTTATTTTGTTGATAATAAACAGCCCAATCAATAATCATATGAGTATAAATATGCGGTAAAATTGTTAATGACTAACGAAGCTAGAATTGTTTTTCACAGAATTCTTGAATAACACCTACATATACGGATTGATTTTTACCCGCATAATATTCATATAAAACATATCCTAGTGTTGTTCCATTTCCAACTCGTTGTTGAACTACCTTGAATTCATACTTCGCATACAACAAGTTATATTCAGGTGTAAGAGACAACACATTGCCGTTTATGTCAAAAGCCAATCCTCTTGCTGCTCTGGCTAATGTTGAATTCTTTTCAAGATCGGCAATCGTCAGTAGCCAAGATATAATATTGGGTTTACATAGTAAATATTCGTAAGTTATGTTGCCGATCATATTGTATTAATAAATATGATCAGTGATGGTATTTAACCGAACAGAACTTAGATTGGATCGCCGTAAATGTTGAACGACTTTGGTGGCTCTGGAATGATTTCTTCTTCCACTGTCTTAATAGCATATAACTTACTATCAAGTGGTGCCAATCTGTATTCACCCTTGAATCTAGCTTCATTGAAATATGCTTCTAATGCTTCTGTGAGTGAGTTATGAATAACTTTTCTTGCATCACCACGTAGTGTCCATCTATCGCCTGGGGGAACTCTGGTGGCAATCAACTCATTGTGTTCTGTAATCTTCTTTTCAATCTTGTTATTCATATGACTATATTACATACATATTCAAGATTTATGAGTTTTGATTAACTTTAATTTCTCACTACGACTCAATTGTTTTATAGCATATTCTCGACGCATAGCATCGACTTTAGAGGTAAAAGTCTCAAAGTAAACCAATCTGACAGGCAGTCTTTTTTGTGGGTATTTAGCACCTTTACCAGAATTGTGTGCTTTCAATCTTCGTTCGATGTCGTTGGTATATCCACAATAAAGTGTGTTGTCAACACACTCAACCAAATAACAATAATGAGACATTACTTTTCCTTGAGAAATATAAGCATCTGATGATAAGGAGTATGCTTTATGTCTCTTACTCTGTTTCCCAAAGTCTCTACCAATCTATCCAAATTCAGATGTGTCCAATTTTCACCAACAAACATTTTGTCTTTTGTTCCATTGCCTTGTTCATCAAACTTGTCAAGATCGTCGATATACAAAATAGCAGATGGTGTATGTAGGTTATAAATCAGTTGTAGTTCTCTGTCGATTGGGTTTTGATTTCTGGAATCTGACTCATCGTTGTTGATGCAACCAGAATGGTTTATGTAACCTTTCCAATTACTCTTTTCCCAATCTGTATTCACAGTGCCCATGTAGTGAGCATCCAACCAATACATCGTCGGACCCGTTAGTGTCGGAATTATTCTTTTTAAGACTTCTTCTGAATTTCCATGATGACATTCAACGTTTTTTGTATTTGCAAACTTGACTTTTGCTTCGTTGTAATAAATGTCGTCCAACTCAATAGTTATAACCTTTTTGTAACGGTCGGCAAGTATTTGGGTGCCATTCCCTTGTTCAGTGCCAGTTTCAATAGCAACTTCTACGCTATTTAGATAGTCTTGTCCTACAAAATCTATAACTTCAGTATGGTGATAAGCAGACATATAACAATATTTTGGATTTGTTAGACCTTGCTGCCTTTTCTCTTGTTAACAATAGACTTAACTTTCTTGTAGAAAGATGCTTCTTCTTTATCACCCTTACTCAAAGCAATCTTTTCTTTTCTAGCAGCCACAACAGCATCTCCAGTATTGATGGTGTCATCTTTGGTTTGGTCCAAGTCTTTTTTAGTGACCTTTGGAGTTTCCTTCTTAGGAGCTGTCTTCTTTTCTGACTTTTCTTTTTCAGCCAATACTTCGGTATAGGCTTCACGGATCATTTTCTTGAGTTGTTTGTTATTCATGCAATATAAATATCCATGTCAATAGAAAAAATTATAGATTTATTGCATATTTGGGTGCTCTAGCCCAACTTCGTTTATACTTCTTGAGATCGATTTCATCATAAAACTCACATCGACGTTCTGTTGTATCACCATACAATTGAGTCATTTTAGTAATGATCGCATCTTTAGTTGTAAATTTATCTGTTCGACCACCAATCAAATGTATAACGTGATCTTCATTATCAACAGCTTCTCGTTTTGCTTTATACATTGATTTTTCTGATAGATCCAAATTCTTTTGGTCTATGATTCTACCTTTGTATTGTTTGATCGTAGTCACATTATACCAACCAATATTCATTGATGATCCTCCTTTTAGAGGCATACACTTGGTCGGTTTGTGTTTTTCCAACTTTGCAACAACGTATTTATAGAAGTTCTTGCCAACTTCGCAGGTATCATGTAAGTAAAAGAAAGAACCAAAGTCTACATTGTTTTCAACAACATAGATGAATGCATTCATATCAAAGCTGTCATATTCAACCATATGATATTGAACGCTATCTATTGTTATTGTCATTGGACTTTCACATCCTCCGACAATTACAACAATGTTTCGTTTGTCAATACCACTATCAACCAGACTTTTGATCAAAATTGGTGCAGCGACTTGATAATATTTCTTGTTACTATTGATTAAAAATACCATAACTATCGATATTCAGGCTTCAATAGTCTCCAACGATCACTGTCAATCTTAACGTTACCATTATCAATATCAGTCAACATGGACACTACATCTTCCTTACTAGTATATACATATCTATTAGGAATTGTCCAATAAACCCATGCCGGAGTCAACTTTTTGTCATTTGTGATGAAGAAAATTGGCTTCTTCATTCTGTTGGCACTGAAAAACTCTTCCCAAGTGCCACACATCGTGACTCCAGATATATACTGAACAATAACAAAATCACTCTTGTCAATCAAAGCCAAATCATGTGATCGAATACTCTTGTAAGTTTCCAATTCATCAAATCGTTCTTCTTTGATTAGAGTCTTGATATGCGCCACTGTCTCTTCATCCTCCTTGATACAGTCATCAATAAAAGGATTGTGGTAGTGATCAAAAACAGTGATGTTCATCTTCGCAAGTTCATTACGAAAGTATTCACGAATCTTGGTTCCATCTGCGAATTGCATTGGACCAATCACTGTGCATTTTGTATTCTTGAGTTTATTCATACATTTGTCTGGGGAAATAACGAAGCATATGTTGACAATACAATACCACTCGCAGTTCCAACATTCAAACTACGAACAGTTCCTCGACCACTAATAGTGACAATTCGATCACTGTTAGACAAGATATAGTCACTCAGACCCTTCTGTTCCTCACCAAAAATAAACAAAGGCTTGTTCAAAGCATCATGTCCATTACGAATCACGTTCATTAGACTATGAAAATCATATGAAACATAGTTGATGTTGTTCTCAACTGAAATTAGAGAATAACCAAGATCCTTGACGGTCTTGACAAACTCCTCCTCGGTCTTGATAAAGGTTACGGGAATATAATTGTGAGTGCCTACGCAACCACGACGATCATAAGCCTTCTTGCCACCAACATAAAACACCCGCTCGTAACCAAAGAAATTACTGTTACGAATTAGTGTTGATAGGTTAAAGTCTCCAGTAACATGCATCATTGCGGATGCAGCTGGAATAGTATTCTTGATGTAAGTATCCTTGATCTCAGCCACAGTCAATGACTTGAGGTGATCGTGAACATTCATAATTTTATCCGTTCAAAGTCTTCTTGTCATTGCAACATCCAGTGCTCAATCGCAAAATCTCATCAATAGACTCCTTTACACGAATGCCTGGACCATTGCTGGTGGTGTTGATAACAGTGTGCTTTCCACTAGGACTTGGTTCCATGCTGGTAGCCCGATCCAAATTAAAAAGAATAGGAATGTAAGTGCGAGTGTTATCGTGGTTCAGGTCCAACTGGTTCAACTTGATTAGGTGTGCCATATATAGTTAATTGTTTCATAACCATGATACCACAGATTATAAGATTGTCAACAGATAGTTTTATCTATTTATATCTATAATTAATGAGCCAAATTGTTTACATAGACTGGCAAAATGATGACTTGAACTGGGAATCAGAACAAAGACTTTGGCAAGAAGTTTACATCATTATTGACGATTTGTTGGGTGGCGGTGCAAGAGATCCTCAAGCCTGGGGTGATCATCCGTTTGATTTGGTTAACGATCAACAACGCATAAACGAAATTCGTGATCAGTTGCAGCAGAACTTGGATAGGATGACGCAACAAAATAAGAATAAGTTGATCGAAGTTTTGATACTTATGGGTGATGCCTCTGTTGCAGATAAAAAGAAAACAAACAAAGATATCAAAATTACCGTTGAAAATGTTCAAGCAATAGCTAGACAATTGAAAGTGGAAATAACAGATTTTAAGGAATAATATGTATAATTTAGAACTTGATCAAGATAAAAACTTTGAGTGCTTTTTGAAAGTTCAAGGAACAAGCCTCAAGAAAAGCAAAATCAATCTGGTAATTGAAGCCAACGATCTTGACATCAAGTTTCGTGGATCAATCAACGAAAGTGGCAAAGTAACAATTCCTATCAAAAAACTGTCAAACGTGCTTGATGAAAATGTCACCGGCAAACTTTACATTGAGGTCATTGCAGAAGACACTTATTTTGTTCCATTCAAGTCGGATTATACCACATCATTTGTCAAGAAGGTCACACTAAGTGAATCAGTGATGTTGGACGCAAAGCCATCTGTGGAAGTATTGACCACAAAACAACACGCTGTCAGATTCGTCAAACAAATGATTGAACAAAAGGTCAATATATTCAAGAACTCCGATCAACAAAAAGCATTTGAATTGTTTGCGGGATACATTGTTGATAATAAGATCGAAGACGGTCAATCAATACTCAATGAAGTGTTGAACACTGCAAAAAAGTTGATCATCAAATAATTTATGCCATATTCACTAACAAGTCAAAAGGTCTCGTTTACATACGGTAGATTGGTCCAGGTTGTATCTGGTAGTTACTACGATGGATTTGGTAACTTATTGAATTTAAGTGGATCTGGAACCACATTGCAAACTGGCAGCACCTACCCGATCACATCAAGTTGGGCTGAATCTGCCAGTTATGCTTTGACATCAGAAACCGCAAGTTATGTCATAAGTTCTGAAACGTCTAGTTATTCTCTGCTCGCTGACACTGCTAGTTACGCTTTAGACGCAGACAAACTAGATGGACAACATGGTTCATACTATCAAAAAGCATTAGTCACTGGAAGCACCTACCCAATCACTGCTAGTTGGGCTCAACACACCGTATCTTCAAGTTATGCAACAGTTTCTAGTGGATCACAATATTCTCAGAATATTATTGTTTATGTCAAAAATGGATCTGGTGCAACAATACCAAGAGGAAGAGTAGTCAGAATCATTGGTGCTGATAATAGTGCCAACACACCAACAGTTGGTTTGGCAGACTGGTCGAACGATGCTAATTCGGCAAATACTCTCGGTTTCATGTTTCAGTCTCTTGATCAAGGATCTTTTGGTTATGTAATGACCGAAGGTAAGTTTCTGAGCATCAATACTCAAGCATTCAATCCCGGCGATTTGCTTTATTTGTCATCAAGTGGCACCATAACAAATGTTGCACCTATAGCACCAAAACACAGTGTCAGACTTGGTGAAGTAATTAGATCACAATTAAATAACGGATCTATATACGTCAGAATCGACAATGGTGCTGAATTGGGAGAACTACATGACGTAGTGGATACCACAACCACATCATCATATGGGGATTTATTGATCAAGAGTGGTAGTGTATGGAAAAACAGCAGAAACTTAACTGGTAGTTATTACTTGGAAGGAACGTTTGTATTGACCCACGTTTCTCAATCACTCAATTTTGCAAGTGATGCTGCTGCTGGTTTAGGAGGAGTTTCACTTGGAGGATTGTATCGAAGTGGCAGTTTCATAAAGATAAGAATATCTTGAAAGATGGTGGACCCTACCGGACTTGAACCGATAACCAAGGAATTATGAGTTCCCTGCTCTAACCAATTGAGCTAAGGGTCCAAAAAATGGAGCGGAATCTCGGACTTGCACCGGCCTTCTCACTGGAATGTGAGCGTGCTCCTCATGACACTAATTCCGCGTTAAAATTGGAGTGGTGTCCAGAGTTTCACTGGACTTTTCACAGGAATGTGAACGTTCTACATAAACTAACACCACATTAAAATAAAATAGGGAGGACTAATGATTACCTCCAAGTTTCAGGATCACGACTGGTTATTCATCCACAGTCCACAAGGTTAATTACTCCTTGTGTTGATGACTGATGGGATTTTGTTTTCCCCACAACGGGCTACGATTTATCATATATTTTAGCTACGGTCCCGTTACGCTCAAATTTGGGGTTGAACGACCTCAAATTCTCCATAGACTTACCCTCCATGATTCCTACTCCAACCAATATACAACGTTTTTCAACGCCATATATTGTGCGTTACAACTAAACTAATCGTTGTTCCGCCACTATTTCAAAATCTTACAAAGAACTTGTATACTCTCTAGTATACATAAGGCATTCAACTTGTCAACACCTTATTTAAGACTGGTGCCACCGGTCGGACTTGAACCGACATAGCTTTTGAGGCCGAGGGATTTTAAGTCCCTTGTGTCTGCCATTTCACCACGGTGGCGAATACATAACATCTTACACCATACACCACATTAGTCAAGCGACATGATATATATAGCATATCGATAGGATTTTATATGGATTTCTCCAAAACTGATATTGTTGTTGTTAGTCTGCCAGATCAAGATTTTCCACTGTTTCGTAAGTTCTTGATTGATAACCACCGTTTATTCAACAAAATACACTACGTGTTTAGTTATCAACCAAATCAACTAGAAGCAAAGTATGACTATTCCAAGACCATAATAGATTCAATGCCATTCGCAAACTTTATTTGGGCTGATCATAACGAAATTACCACATGGAGAAAAGATGGATTACCAAGCGACTTCAGAGATCATGCAACAAATAAAGCACTGGATCAATCCAACTCTGAATCGGTGTTGTTTTTGGAGCCAGACATCATCGTGGGTAATATTGATTATCTATTGAAATTGCCAGATGACTTGGACATCATTGCGCACTGCGAAGATACCAGTTACAGACTATCGCCGTCATTTATTTGGACCAGACGAAAGTTGATTGATAAAACTCGTAGATGGTTCACCGCATCTGGACAATTCATATTTGATAATATTGTTCAATTCACAAGCGGACCTGATGTATTGGTAATGAGACCAACTTACGGTGAATATGTGATAAATACAATTCCAATCAAAGATAGATTTTTTGTTCATAAAGACAAACAAGCCACCGATCATTTCAATCAATTCACAAGCGAGTTGATATTACAATCCATAAATGCACACTTTATCAATCATAGAAGTTTCGACTTTCGTCACATGGGTGGTGTTGTAGCTACCATGTGGCATTTTAGAAAAGACATATATGAAGGTGTGTATGAACTTGATGTGCTTGGACGTTATATGGAACAATGTTTAAAGTGTGATATTCCTCTGGATCCAAAATATGTCGAGGAAATCAAACACCACTTACAAAACATGAGAAAGTTTGCAAACTGGTAAATCATGAATTTTAAAAACACAGATATAGTTGTAATCAATGCACCTGAACACGATTTTCCTTTGTTCAGAAAGTTTCTAATTGATAACCACCACCATTTCAACAAGATACATTACATCTACAGTTGTAACAGTAGGACTTGGGCGCCAATGAAAGATGGTCCGTATGATTACACTCACATCACAACACAAACATTACCATTTGCCAATTTTATATGGGCTGATCACAATGATATGTTTGATTATCGAAAAGATGGCAAACTAACAGACTTCAGAGATCATGCACAGAATGTTGGATTGGATGCGTCAACAAGTGAAGCCATATTGTTTATTGAACCCGACATTCGATTAGACAACCTTGATTATTTGTTTAATTTGCCAGATACGTTTGATGTTGTGACGAATTGTGACAACGAACCCAAGATGGACCCTTCGTTGTTTTGGATCAAGAGAGAAATTATAGATAAAACCAGCAGATGGTTTACTTCAACACCTGACCCATTGTTTTATCCAATGCGTAGATTGCGTGAAGGAGCTAAAAGCAAATTGTCCATTGCGGACAGAATTTATACGTTACCACAACCATCTGGTGGTGATCACTTTAGATTTTTTAATAGTGAAGTGTATGGATTGACCACAAACATGCACTTTTTTGACAGTGATATTTACCCAGAATTTTTCCATTATGGTGGAATAATTACTACGGCATATCATTATAGAAGGGGAAATTATTATACCGTCGGTGGTGATGGTCAACGTTGGCAGTTACATGGAAATGTAATGTGCGATTGGATACCTCGTTCTTTGAAGTGTGATGTTCCACAAGATCCAAGATTTATCAAGGAGTGGACTGAACATTATGAGAATATAGAACGACTTAGGAATGTTTGACCAACCAATAAATTCCGTATCCAATTGCCGCGATCAAACCAAACACAATTACAATACCCATGAATGAACCCAGTTCTTCATTGGTGGCATACGATCCGGTCATGATCAAATTATTGAATCTTTCTTTGTCGTCTTTGTTACTCATAGAAAATTGGTGGGTATGGAGGGAGTCGAACCCCCACGCCTTTCGGCGGTTGATTTTGAGTCAACTACGTCTGCCATTCCGTCACATACCCATATCAAAATTTGGTAGTCCGGATAGGATTCAAACCTATGACCTAGCGGTTATATGCCGCTTGCTCTATCGCTGAGCTACCGGACCATCAAATGGTAGCGGGGGGAGGATTTGAACCTCCGAGGCCAAATGGCACTACGTTATGAGCGTAGCCAGATACCAGACTTCTGACACCCCGCAAATTGTTTTGTTAAAGAACTAAAATCGTCGCCCGCTACTAGCAAGTTTCCCTTTAGAGGAGGTTTCTTTCCGTGTTGCGTATTGATCGGATATTCTCCGGGCGTAAGTGGTAGCGGGTCTGGGAGTCGAACCCAGTATCTCTCACGTTATGAGCGTGGAATGATAATCCGTTTCACTCACCCGCAAATTTTATAAAGAACTGAAATTGGGTTGGATGTGTTTAGTGAATACTTGATCCATCCAACAAACCAAGTATACCATTTGCTAACCCCGCAACCAAGAAGTTTTTTAAGAGACCTTCCAACTCTAGGGACGTAGTTTCCTATGTCCTCCACCAAGCAGTTTTGACTTTGGATCTCTGCCAAACCAAAATCAGTTTTGTCCACTGGATAACTGATCAACCAGAAATGGTAGTCTGTAGGGGAATCGAACCCCTCTTACCGGAGTGAAAGTCCAGTGTCCTAGCCGATAGACGAACAGACCATTAAATTGGTGGACCCGGCCGGATTCGAACCGGCGACCTACTGGTTAAAAGCCAGCAGCTCTGACCAACTGAGCTACGAGTCCATAAAATTATTCTTTATCTTTCTTTTCTTTACTTTCAAAGATCTCATCACCTACACTTGACAGTCCACAAAATCTTCCGATCAAAACCATAAGACCTAGATAAACTATCAAACCCAACGTGATGTATACTACTTTGTTCATGTATTCATCTTACCACGAACTTTGTTGTTGTCAACCGTTCTTTTTGGCGGTCCCCTTCGATTAAAGGTCGAGGCGACTCCTCCATTCAATGATGTTCTGGAAGGGTTACATCCCCCACCGTGTTAAAAGAACGATCACCAACAACACAATCATCTTACCACCAAGTTTTCAAAGATCAAGCACAATCTTTTGTAGTGAATATATATCATACATATGTAGAATTATTCACAATTTTTCGATTAATTAAAGCATTGAACCATTCTCTGCCATCTGCCGTGAACCGATAATCCCACTCCAACCGATACATTCGCTGCAGTTCTTTCACTGTGGCGGTCGCATATCCTTTTCTTTGGAATTCTTCTTGAATTTGAATATACTCAATAAAACAACTGTCTCCCACCGGATCAGTTCGATAATACTTGCAAAAACCGACTTTACGAGAAAGTTTAGTATCATTAATCTCGCACGAAAATTCATCATGACCTTTTTCATTTCGACCAAGATATATGTGGTCAAACCTCACCGTTGTTTTCATTTTTCAAAAGCGGACAGTCCGTAAGCCAACAGTCGCAATGGATACACTCGCCATTGTGATCTGGTTTACAAGGCAACTGATGTCTATTACCAATAACTTTTGGATGGTATTGTTCAACAATATGTCTTAGGTCTGTATATTCCTTCAAAACCCCTCGTTCATCATGTGTGATACATCCATATGAAGATCCATAGTAGATAACTTCAACTGGGTCAGTGTAAATATACTTAGCAACAAAGTATAGAATATCTCCCTCAAAGATTCTGTTGCCTTTGCTATCATGTAGACCGGTATACTCTTCTACGACATGCGTATTGCGATTGAAATAACAAGAGAGGCCTGCAGTGCCTTCACAACCATAAAGTGATCCTTCCATCACATATTTCTTGGCTTCCTTATCCCAAATTCTGTAAATGAATTCTCTCATTTTGATTTATATAATAGAACAAATTTTACTTTAGCTACTTTTGTTTTTGAGTTGGTTAAAAAGTATCTGGTATAGGGTTGTTCAGATGTAATGTTAGTATTCATCTATTTTTCTTTGGATACAACCAGAATTCTGCATTACATACTTCACATTTTGCTTTTGCCATTCTGGTATGATCTTTTGGGTCACTTACAATATTAACCAATTCACCTTCAAGTGCTTCAAATTTGGAATTGCAATTATAACAATCACCTTCCCATACTCTTTGTTCAGGAGGAGTTCCTCGTTTGATACATTTCATACTTGTTTTTTCTTTTGCTGGCTTGCTAATAAATTGTGGATTCAATAAAGAATCCAAGTAGTCTTTGGTCATATATTAATGACCTCCTACACTACCATTATCAATCTTAGTGGGAGCATATAGGATTTCTTTGTTTTTGTTGTAATTACCCAGATAATTATATTGTCGTTGAACAAATTGTAGAACACCACCAGTTCGTTCATAGATCATGAATCCAAAGTGTTCATATACAACTCTACCAATTGTAGTCTTGATACCCAATGGCATTTCTACAATATCACCTTCATATAGGTATTCACCATTAGTGGCTTTGAAACCAGTGCATAGTTCAATAGTATAAGCTTCTTGGTCTACATCACATTTTGATGCATCGTCTTGATTACTTCCAATAGTTGTTACAAAGTCAACAATATTACCATCACTATCTAGGTAATAGTTTGATGTGCAATGTAGTGATGAACCAGGGTAACAGGGTTCGTGAGTATAACACTGTGCGTTTTTGCTCCAAATTCTGTATTTCATATATTGTTTGTATTAGCGTTTTAACCAGAGAATTATGCTATAAAGTAGAACACCACAGAAGAATCCACCCAAGCAATCTGTTAACAATTCTCTAAGATTTAAGTTGTTTTTATTCATATATTTTTTAATAACCGTTTTGTCTAGCAACACAAATACCAAATCCTAGAATAGTAAATTCAAAATAAATCCAAGTCTTATCTTTTCTGTAAATGAATTGTGTATCAAATCTAGCATCAACATATTTTGTTGAATAATCATTTCCCCATTCATTTCCAGGCTTTGTTCCATATTTGAATATAGGAAAATGGATATCAATATTAAAGATATCAAATAGGTCTTCTTTATTCTTTTTGGAATATAATCGCATATTATAAGTTTACCACAACTTTTTTAGATGTCAAGTTGGATTTTCTCTGCAATTTTAGCCAATCTTTCTTTTAGGTCTTCATTTTCTGCTTGTAGAGTAGTGGCTTTCAGCATTAGAGCTTGGTAGTC
>Ga0255067_1000041_pt1 | contig 21441 bp, 27 predicted proteins | sample Colum_Cont_RepB__3_FD_188466 | JGI IMG/M metagenome (GOLD analysis project Ga0255067, IMG submission 188466) | Freshwater microbial communities from Columbia River, Oregon, United States - Colum_Cont_RepB_8h | ecosystem: Environmental > Aquatic > Freshwater > River | place: USA: Oregon...
GCATTATCTTACGCGCTACCATAACACCTAGCGCGGTGATAATCAACCACCATTGAAGGTTGAAATATAGCGGTGCGCTTGAGAAGGTTAATCCCCAATCGCTCACGCTTATCTCTAAGTAATCGTTCTCACTCATTATCGCCCGATAACTTCTCAGCGATTATCTTACTGATAATCTCCCAATCCTTATCAGTTGTCGGCGTGGCTTGATAAAGCCCTAGCGACTTAACTGTGAAGGTGGCAGTATCTCTTAGAATTGCCATCTACTTATCCTAATCTGCCATAGCCTTGCGCTATCGCGTGTCGCGCTAGGGTCTTGAACCCTCGCACCCGTTAGGTGTGCGCGACTATCCTACTTATCTACCTTGAATCCCGATTAGTCGGGTCTGCTTGGTAGCAGGTATCCAATCCTTACGGGCTAGGATAACCTTCTGCCCGAATATCTCTCGCTTCTCTTGCCTATCTAGGGCGCGATTAAGTCGCTCATAGTGGGCAAGTATCTCCTCAATACTTCTCGCCATGCTTCTCTCCTACTTGTCGTGGATATTGAACGCCATCTCCCGTTTAGGGGCTAAGGCGTGTAGTTGCGCTAGTATAGCATCTTGTTGTGCTTCGGTCAAGTCGGGCGTAGTTGTGCGCTTCCCTGCCATTAGAGCCTTGTTGTGCTTACGGGCTAGGCGAACCACCTTACCGATTACTAGGGGCGCGATAGTTCGCGTGTTGCCCTGCTTGTCGGTAATCGTCACGGGTGAGCATGTTGCCCCCGTTAGATTGTAGTTCCGCTTACCCCACGGGCGCGTTGCGCTTATGGTTGGTGGCGTTCTAACTATACTACCCGACCCCGCGTAGGGGTTCGGCACTACTATCTCCTCTCATCTTGTCTTGCTTGTTGGTGTAATTCTATCATGCTTGGTAGTGCTTGTCAAGTAAGCAAGGGAGATAGTCTAGCGGTATCCCAACGGGCGACCCGTCTTGTCTAGGGGCGTATCCTGCCCGACTATCTCTCTCTATTTACTTGTAAGCCGAATTATATCACGCTGGCTTGAACTTGTCAAGTCTGCCGATATTCGGCGTGTCTTGCGATACCTTGAAGGGTATCTCATAACGCCCCCCATCATACACCCTCAAGCCCCCACCGCATAATTTACGGCGTGTCTAGACATATAGGGTGAATCAGGATAATTCGGACATGTCCCTATTATACCCTACCCCTAGCCTATTACATAATTTAGGGAGTGTCTAGACATAAGGGGCAACTAGGGCGAATCGGACACGGGTGGGGGAGATAGTCACCCTCTCAGAAAACACACAGATAACTCTCAGATAATTCTCATAATTATTATGTGATGAAGATAACACCCCTACCCCTTGACTAAGCGGGGGGAGTATGGTATAATGCCCCCCTCTACACTCAGCCAACACTCAGCAGACACTCAGGAATCTTTGAGGGGGCATTGTATAAATGTGCGGTCAGTATAATATTATGTCTCACCCTATAAATTTCTGTTATATATCCCCCCCAATATATATACAAATCGGACATATTACCCCCTAAAATAAAATATATCCAGGAAACCTGTTCGGTTTCCCGATTTGAACAGGTTTTCTATATATGTAGTAGTAAATAATTATAGTAAGGAGCTTGCTCCGTTTGAACTACGCAAGCTCTTATATAGTATAATATATAATATATATATAATGGGGATGTTCTGCCCGTTTTATGACGGGCGTTATTTCTGTGATTTATGGGGGACACTGATGGGTAGAAAGCCTGGCAAGGTAGATATACCAATGCACGAGGCTAGGGAGAAAGTTCTCCTGATGCTAGCCCAAGGTAGCACCATAGCCCAGGCAATGGGTAGCGTGAACCGCAATGAGGTAACCTTTAGGCAGTGGTCCATGAAGGATACTGACTTCAAGGATAGGGCGGACAAGGCCCGCCTAGAAGGTAAGGGTATTAAGGCTGACTTTAAGAACCTCAAGGATATATCCTTCCAGGACTTCTCTGAGCAGTTCCTAGACACTAAGCTCTTTGACCATCATAAGGGCTGGATAGATTTGATAGAGGGGCGCGAGCCCCGCTGGTTACACCCCGCCATGACCTACGAGCCAGGCGCCGCTAACCGAGTCCTGATTAACGTACCCCCTGAGCATGCTAAGTCTACCGTGGTGACGATTAACTATGTTACCTACCGACTAGCTGTGGACCCTAACGTCCGTATCATCATAGTCTCTAAGACTCAGGGCATGGCCCGCAAGTTTCTCTCGGCGATTAAGACTAGACTCTCACACCCGAATTGGATAAAGCTTCAGACAGCCTTCGGTCCGCAGGGCGGATATAAGGCTGATAGCCAAACCTGGAGTGCTGATATGATTTACCTTGGCACTGGTAGAGACTCTGGCGAGAAGGACCCTACAGTACAAGCCCTTGGCTTTGGTAGTCAAATCTACGGCGCACGAGCCGATTTGATTATCCTCGACGATGTTGTGATGAACTCAAATTCCCACGAGTGGGAGAAGCAAATTGAATGGCTTCAGAAAGAAGTTATCACACGCTTAGGACGGCACGGGAAACTACTTATCGTAGGGACCCGTGTTGCTCCAGTAGATTTATATAAAATGATTCGGGACGGTCAACAATGGACAGGTGGTAAATCTCCATTTACCTACTTCGCCCAACCAGCCGTACTGGAGTTTGATGAGAAACCACAGAATTGGAAAACTCTTTGGCCCTGGACGGATAAAGCTGAAAGCGATAAGGATGACGTTAACCCCGAGGGACTTTACCCTAAGTGGGACGGTCCTTCACTTTTTACTAGGCGTAGTGAAGTGGCACCTTCCATATGGGCGATGGTCTACCAGCAAGAGGATGTCACCGAAGATTCAATCTTCTCCCCCGCAGCAATTGCAGGATGCGTTAATGGTATGCGAAAGCGTGGCCCCCTTAAACCAGGAGTCCCAGGACACCCCAGCAACTTAGAGTCTGCCTATACAGTTATAGGATTAGACCCAGCTATGACTGGTAATACTGCTGCAGTAGCCATTACTTATAATCGCAGTAATAGTATGATTTATGTTTTAGATGCTGTCAATATGACAGAGCCTAGCCCAGCAAAAATTCGTGCCCTTATAGAAGATTGGGTACAAAGATACAAACCGCAGGAACTAAGAATTGAAATCAATGCCCACCAGAAAGCCTACGCCCTTGATGATGAACTGCGTAACTGGCTCTCGATGTATGGCTGTCAACTCAACTCTCACTTTACTGGTAAGAATAAATGGGATACTTCTTTCGGTGTGGCTTCTATGGCAAGCCTTTTTGGTAGCCTTAGAGACGGAAGATTTCAAGACAACAACTCAATAGAACTACCAAGCAATGAAGGTAGCGAAGGGCTTAAGGCTCTTGTGCAACAATTGATTACTTGGAAACCTGAGACTAGAAACCCAACAGACTGTGTTATGGCTCTCTGGTTTGCTGTCATCCGCGTCCGCGAATTGATGCAGCAACACTCACAGTCAGCTAAATGGATGCAAAACCGATGGGCTACTCGTGCTCAGACGGAAAGAAGATTCTCAATTAACCTAGATGAAGCCGTTGCAGAGCAATGGCAACAGACATACGGATAGGAACTAACATGTCAGAACCTAGAACTAGTGGTGGCTTGGGCTCTGATGGCGCTGCTAATGTCAACCCTGTTAACCGCATGACTCCTGAAGCACAACGCATAGTAGATGACTTACGTAGAAGCATGGGTTGGACTAAAGGCAAAGGGATTGCTGAAGATAAAACAAAAGAAATAAAAAGAATTAAGACTGCGCCATTCCCACTTAAAGGTGGCGGAATTAGCGGACCATACGGAATAAAGAATCGATAGGATATAATGGCACTTACAATTGAACAGATTGCTGCGCGAGTTGACTCGCTACGCTATCGTAACTCAGATAGGGATGCTCGTAATCAAGACGTCCTTTCTGTCCGTAAAGGTCAGATTGCTAGCGTGTATCCTGACTTCTTTCCAAATGGAGTAGATGCAAATGTCGTTGCAAATTTTATTGATATTGTTGCGAGAGACTTATCTGAAGTTATGGCACCTCTGCCTGCAATCAACTGTTCCGCGGCGAATCAGACTTCTGACAGGGCTCGCAGTTTTGCTGACAAGCGTACTCGCATTGCAAGCAATTACTTTGCTCATTCGGACATGTCTGTACAGATGTACTCGGGAGCGGACTGGTATCTAACCTACGGCTTCCTGCCATTTGTTATTGAGTTAGATGAAGAAGCTAAGCTTCCTCGTATTCGTTTAGAGAATCCAATTGGCTCCTATCCAGAATTTGATAGATATGGAAGATGCGTAGCATTTGCTAAGCGTTACTCATTAACCCTTGGCGAGCTTGTCGCCCAATTCCCAGAGTATGAGCGTGCGCTCCTTGGTGGACTTGGATACAAGCAAGACTTAAACTCTCTTATCGAGATGGTTCGTTACTATGATAAAGACCAATCAGTAATCTATCTACCAGATAAAAATAATCTTCTATTATCTCAAGCTAAGAATCCTCTTGGTAAGATGATGATTGTAGTAGCCCGCAAACCATCTATTGATGGTGAGATGCGTGGACAGTTTGATGACATATTAGGTATTCAGTTGCTACGCAACCGCTTTGCACTCCTTGCCATGGAGGCAGCAGAGAAATCCGTACAGGCTCCTATTGTACTTCCACAAGATGTACAAGAGCTACAGCTTGGTGGTGATGCGGTTATCCGCACATCCAACCCAGCAGGTGTACGTCGTGTAGAACTTACCCTGCCACAAGGCGCATTCACAGAGCAGACTCTGCTTAATCAAGAAATGCGTGTAGGCGCTCGTTATCCTGAGGGACGCACAGGTAACATTAATGCATCGATTGTCACGGGTCAGGGCGTCCAGGCTCTCATGGGTGCCTTCGATACCCAGGTCAAATCTGCACAAGCAATCTTTGCTAGCGCCCTCCGTGACGTCATTCAGCTTTGCTTCCAGGTAGATGAGACTATCTTCCCAGAAGAAAAGACAATTCGTGGCGTAGATGCTGGTGCTCCTTACGAGATTACATATTCTCCTAAGAAGGACATTAAGAACGACTACTCAGCAGATGTACGTTATGGTATGCTTGCTGGTTTGAATCCAGCTCAAGGTTTGATATTCATGCTACAAGCACTTGGTGGTAAATTAATCTCCAAGGATATGGCAATGCGTGAACTACCATTCACTGTTAACGTAAGTCAAGAAGTTGAGAAAATTGAAATTGAAGATATGCGTGCAGCTCTTCTTGGTTCACTACAAGCATACACCCAAGCAATCCCACAGATTGCCGCAGGCGGCGGCGATGCAAGTCAGATAGTTTCTAAGATTGCACAGGTTATTAGAGCTCGCCAAAAAGGACAAGCGATAGAGGATGCGATTGAAGAAATCTTCGCACCTGTCGAACAGGTTCCTCCTGCTGGTGCCCCGATGGTTGAGCAACCGTCCCCTGCTCCCGCTGGCGCCCCAGTAGGAGGCGCTATTCCTATAGAGCCAGAAGCAGGCGGACCTCCAGATATTATGAGTCTTCTTTCAGGATTAACATCAGGTGGAGAAGCTAACGCAAGCGTAAGAACTATTCGCCGAAGATAATCTAGGAGGGGACAATGACAACGATTATTGGAGTTGAATATAAAGATAAGTCTGTCATTGTTGCTGACAGTCGCATTACAGATGATAGTGGGAAATCTTACTCACATCCATTTATGCGTAAGATTACATTACGTGGTGCGTTACTAATAGCAGGAGCAGGAGAAGTATCACCCTGCGACATTGCCCAGAACATTTGGATTCCACCAGTATTCTCAGCGAAAGACAAGAAAGATGTTTATCGCTACATGATAGTCAAGGCTATGCCTTCTCTTCGTAAGTGTCTTACGGATAATGGTTATAACTTTGATGAGCCTCACGATAAAAATAAAGATGGATTAAGATTCCAATTTCTCATCGCAGTAGGTGGTGAGCTATTTGATGTTGACCAAGATTTGGCGGTAATGAAAAGTGAAGAAGGATTCTACGCAATCGGAAGCGGTGGCTCTTACGCTCTTGGAGCGCTTTACGCGGGTAGTGATGTCATCACTGCAATGGAAGTGGCTGCACGAATTAGTGTATACACAGCACCACCGTACCAAGTAGAAGAGCAACTCAAATGAGTAAGTTTACCCAAGCCGTTGATAAGGCTATGAGAGTACTTGCTGAAGAGTTAGAAGATTCAGAAAGTCAGATATGTACTGGTTGGGTATTAGTAAGTGAGTGGAGTGACTATGAAGGCACACGCTATCTTATGACAGATGTAAGTGAAAACATGAATCCTTGGTTAGCCAAGGGTATGCTGTTATCAGCAGAAGAATATTCTTATAGTCCTGAGGAGGATACAAATGGCCGTTGAAAATCGTGGCGGTAGACGCCCTACAGCGCCTCAGTATAATCCAAATATAATTTCGCCTATGGGTGGTAGTGGACAAAGTGGCAAGAAAGCTCAAAAGGCTATGCAATTGCGTCCATCAGGTGGTGGAGCTTCTGGTGCTACCAAGGCTCTAACAGACCAAATCAGCCAAGGTGGCTTCGTGAAAGGCACAGCGCCAGCTGTAGCTAACGTAAGCGCTCCTCAAAATAGAGCGGTAACTCTTGGCCGAGGCACACCAACAATTCCAATTACTGCTGAAACAATGAATCGTGAAGAATCTATTATGTCTGGAACTTCATTACCTGGCGGTCCTGGTCCTGAAGCATTGATGCTTCCACCTCAGCCAGAGGGTGATGTAAAATTTAATTCATCTATTCAATCATACGCACAACCTTTAGAATATATTGCGAGCCTACCTAACACATCACAGGAGACGCGTGAGGTAATTGCTCTACTCTTGCGCAATACTGCCGAATGAGTGTATGGGATAACCTTGGTCGTTTCAATAAAGGCATGCAAGACTGGTGGAAAGATGTCGGCCTTATGGCTGCAGCTGGTCCTAAATTTGCTTGGGATATTGTTACGGCGCCATGGAATGATAGAGAAGAATTCAATGGCTTTAGTAATACAATACGCCAGGCTGGTATAGATTATGGTAAGAATCTAGGACGCCCAGTTGGTGGACTTGTTGCTGGTCTTTATCAAACTAATAAAAATATTATTTGGGAACCATTAACTGCACTTAAGCTTGCAACCGAGGCAATTTCCACTGAATCTCAGAGCAAAGAAGAAATTAGCGCAGGCTGGAAAAAAGCTTGGGAGTCTAGACAAGAAGTTTCTACTGGTCAGGCATACGCTGACTTCTTACCATGGAGTTATGGCTGGAAACAGTTTGCTAAATTAACTGGCACTGAAGAAAACCTTCCATTAGTGCTACAAGAAAACTTTGATATTTTTGATGAAGGACAACGCCAGAAAGCATTTAAAGAATCGCTTTATGGTGGAGTAATGTCTGGAACTCTTGACTTTTGGAAGCAGATTATTTTAGATGTAGGTCTTGTTGGTGGTAAAGGTATACAAAAAATACGTAAACCTGATGACCCAATTGAAGCAATTAGGGGAATCGATGAAGCCCTTGCTGGTAAAACCAATAAATACTCTAGTATGGGTGAAGACTTTGCAGCTAACACAGATTTGTGGGCGCTGAAACATCCTTGGGTGCAAGCTGGTAATAACCCTGGAACATCTTCATACCTATTAGGTATGGCTGATACAAAAGAAGAAGCCCTTTATACGATGAAATCCCTTCTTGGTGATTCAAGTGCTATAGATAAACTAGATGCCTTAAAGCGTCCTGACATTGCTGAGCCTATTAAAATTGCAAATGGAGAACTTACACGTAGCGAGCTAAAGAATCTACTACGCACCGAAAAAGTTTTAGGTAGAACACAAACCGAAGAAATGCTACCTTTGTCTTACTTAAGAACTGCAGAGGAAATTCAAGCAGACACAGAGTTTTTGCGTATCTATGCTAAGCACGATAAATATATAGCAGCCTTAATGGGTGTATCTGAAATCGCACCTATGACTGAGGGTATAGCAACTAGAGCATCTCAAGTAGTCAGTCGTGAGATTGCCACTGCACGCTCAGCTGGTTTGATTGATGAAGGCATTATACAGCCTACAGTAGAAATCTATCAACCTACCCCGTTCCATCGTTTGTATTATAAAATTTCCAGTCCAGGCAAAGAAGTACCTGCGGGTATCACTAATCTAAATGAGGGTGATTCCATCAAGGAAGTAACAGCTACTCTAAATCAATTAGTCAAAAAAGATTTATTTAGCCAGGAGCTAGCCGCATCTTACTTATCTCGTTATGCTGAGGCAATATCCCCAGAATCAAAACTTGAAGTATTAGTATCTTTAGAAGAAGCAGGATTTGCTGCTATCGGTACTAGATATCAGTTGAGTACTGACCAAGTAAAGAGTGTTTTTGACCAGCATACATCTTTAAAAAATGGTTTCTTAAAAGAAATGAAAGAAGTTGGTTATGTGTATGATAGCATTACTGACACTAATATAAGGTTAGCTTTCTTTGAATCTCAGACAGCTAACCTATATCCTATAGCTGATTTTAATGCAATCGAAAAAGTGCTAAAGTCTAATGCAGGTCCTTTTAAAACTGCGTATGAAATATATGGCGGTAGCATTGAATCATTAGAATTTCTTAACGACCTATGGAAAGCCTCTGTGCTTCTACGTGGTGGTTATCCTATACGTAACGCAATAGATTCACAACTACGTATTATGTCAGTGTTCGGCGCCATGACAACTATGCGTCATATGGGCCAGGGAATGCAGAACCTTGTAGAGAATACATACAACCAAGGCTCCCGTTTAATTGATAATATCGGTAATTATCGTGATGGTCTAAAGCCTTCATCATATGGCGAGATTAAAACCAGCATGCAAAAAGCTGGAAGTGAGCTATCTGAACATGAAGCAAAGATTAAAAATATCTCAAAGGAACTAGAGAAGTTTCCTGATGACCCAGATTTAGTTGCTCAACTTATAGCTGAGAAGGTTAAATACGATTCTAAGCTTGCTGTATATCAAACCAATAGCGATGCGCTGACAGCTTTAGAAAAAACAAAACTAAAGACACAAAAGAAAATTCTAGGACAAGAAGATTTTAAACTTTCATCTATGTATGAAAGTCCAGATGGTTCACAGTTCAGTCTACATGGGGGATTTGGTGGACCACTAGGCGACATGTTTCGTAGTCTTAACTCATCTGAGCGTGTCTTTGCTCGAGTGTTAGATGACTATCGTAATATCTATGGAGCTAAATTTGCTAAGACTGGCTCACGTGGCAAGATTACCCCTGATATGGATAACTACTATCAAGAATGGGCAGATGCTATCAACAAGCCATTCGCAAATTCCGCGGTGGTTAAAGAGTTATTGAAGCCAGATGCAGACATTATTTCTGTAGCTAACTGGCTAGAGACTAGCGCTGAGGGAAGAAAACTTCGTGCCCGTTTAGGTTTATCTAGAGAAGAATCTTTAGAATACGTAGGAACAGTTAAAGGTTTTATGGATAACTACATGCCGTCAGGCAGTGGTATATCAGAAGAGTTAGCGAAAAATGGTTTAGTAACACAACAATTCTTACGCGATGCTATTAAGAATCCAGACAAACTTCCTACCGTGCATGGTTTTCTACTTGAAGAAAATATAAATCGTCAAGGCGTTGGTATGATTAAACGTTTTATTAATAAATCATTTAAGATTATTGGCTCTATGCCTGAAGATGCCTGGGCTCGTAATCCATTGTTTGATGAAATATATCAACGTTCCGCACAAACACGATTTACCACCTATGAGTTTCTTAACAAGAAGCGTTTTACTGCTGATGAGTTTAACGAGATTGCAAGTAATATAGAAGCAGGCGCAAGGGCTGACGCACTCAAGGGAGTAAAGGAAATCCTTTACAACGTTGAGCGCCGAACAAATCTAGCTCAAGCTTTGCGCTTTATTTCTCCATTCTTTTCAGCACAAGAGAATGCAATCAAAACCTGGCTTAAGATTACTAGAGATAAGCCTTATATATTTTCCCGAGCTGGAGCACTATACTTTGCACCAGAGCGCTCAGGGTTAATTGTTGATGAAAACGGCGACCCAGTCCCACCATATAGCACCCTAAAGGGTGATGAAACAATATGGTTACAGGTGCCAGAATCTTTGAAAAAACTACCACTTCTTGGCGAGGGCCTAAAAAGTTTAGACCAAGTAGGTATTAGTAAGCGTTCATTAGATGTAGTATTTATGGGTAACCCAATTGCTTTAAGCGTAGGTCCTTATTTTACTATCCCTGTTTCACAGATAATGAAGCTACAACCTGAGTTGCAAGCTGTAGTTAGCTGGGCATTTCCATATGGTCCACCAGATAATATATATACAGAGATACTTCCAACCTGGGCAAAGCGTCAAGTAGAGCGTGCTCAAGGTATGGATAACTCTACATATGCTAGAATGTTTACTTCTATTTGGCTAACTGAACAACAAAAAGCTAAAGAAAATGGGACTCCGTATAAAACGGATATAGAAATAAAGAAGATGACTGATGCCCTATATAATACCCGTTCATGGGCTAACTTTATTCTTCCGTTCGCACCTCAGTTCCAGAGTCCTTATCGTATGTACATTGAGAAGTATCGTCAGTATAATGAGAACTATGGTCTTCGGGCAAACGAAAAGTTCCTAGAAGATTACCCTGAATTCTTTAGTTTTGCTTTATCATTATCTGAGAACAAGTACGGCTCTGCTTCTACGATGACAGATGTTAAGAATGCTAAGAGATATGCAGACTTAATCTCAGAAGTAAAAGACTTAAATCCTTCATTGGTTGGTTTAATTACTCGCGGTTCTAAGAAACCAGATTTTTCTCCTATTGCATACTGGTGGCAAGAACAGACTTCTGTATCACCAGGCACAGCAGAGAAATTTCGTGGAGCACTTGACCCAAAGGAAGCTATTCAACGTAACCAAGCCCGTGAAGGTTGGGTTAGATTCCGTAAGATTCAGGGCTATGTTGATTCACAACTCCGTAGTCGTGGCTTAACAACCGTTGATGCTAATGGAGCCGAAGACTTAAAGATACTAAAGACTGCTACTATTACAGCTCTTGCAAGCAAGCTTGACCCAGTTACTGGTAAGCCTACAGGTGAGCCTAGCGCTTGGTATGTAGATTATCTAGATACAGATGGAACAAAGACTATTAGGTTTGTTCAAGGACTACAGAAGATTGTCAGCAATCCTACCTTCATGAAGGATAATGCTGAGAATAATACTTGGAAATCCGTAATTGGTTATCTTGAAATGCGTGGGTTTGTAGCTTCTAGGTTAGCGATGCGCTCTTCTAAAAGTATAGATGCCAAAGAAAACATTGACTTGAAGATACTTATGTCCGCCGTAGCCCTTCGTCTTAAAAATGAAGACATAGGATTCTCTGACTTATACGATAGATATTTAGAGCAAGACCCTATATACGATAGATACTTAGGAGTTGGCAAGTGATTGATGAAGCAGCAATACTAGCGTTTATGGCAGCCATGGGCGTAACAAGAGAGCAGGCTATTGCCATACTTACCACCGCGGGCGCAGGAGTAAGCAGCGGCAAAAGTGTATACTTAGGCGAGAAGGTAACTAAAAAAGGCAAGAAAGCCCCAGCAAGACCGACTGCCCCTGGAGTTTCTGATTTAAAAGGTATGGGTGGAGAAGCTAAAATTGTAGCAACTAATACAAAATCTGCAGAAGAAATGTATAGTGAGTTCTGGTCTAATCCTAGTGTTCAGAATCAGGTTATGAGTTATCTACAGCTTATTGGCCGTAGTAATTCTGGTAAGCCAGGTGCTTATGAAATATGGAAAGATATTGTAAACCAAGCAGCTGAAATATATAGAGGTGGAAAAGGTCCAAAGATTACCCCATTAGAACTTCTTAATATGTCAATGCAAGGCGCTTCAGCAACTGATATTAACATACAACGTCAGATTCGTGAAGTAGACAAAGGAACTCTTGCTGAAGTTGCTCAAGCATTTGCTATCAAAACCAGGGGCAAAAAGTTAAATGATGTAGAATTACAAGAAGCCCTAGACATGGCAGATAAGATTATCCAAAAGGGTGTAGTGACAAAGACTGAAAAAGTTCGTAATCCTAAGACTGGTAAGCTAGAGAATGTATCTAAGACTACTGGTGGATTCAGTCAAGAAAAGTTTGAGTCTAAGCTTACACAGAAGTTTGAAGAAGAAACTCCAGAATTATTAGCACGTCGTCAGGCATTTGAAGGCCTCGACATATTTCAGAAGATTATGTCAGGAGGTATCTAGTGGCAAAACCAGGCGAAGGCGGACCTCTTGTAGATGACGGTGGATATACTGGACCTACTACTGCTGACACATTTAAGGCAGCAGCTTTAGCAAACCCTGAGATTGCTGCCCAGATTGAAATGCTTCAAGCAATGGCAAGCCTAGGGGATACCATGCTTGAGTCAGCCTGGAAAAAATGGGAAGCAGGCGACATTGATGGTATGCGTGCTGACATATTAAAGAGTAATTTCTACCGCAATAATAGTGCCACAGCCCGTGCTAGACAGATGGCTGAGCGTTCCCAAGAAGGTGCATATCTAGATGCCCTGAATAAATATAAACTAGCAACACGTAAAAGTTTAGTTTCTGGCGGACTTAAGATGGATGCTAAGCTATTTGATGGCTTAGCTAAGACAGCCTATAACTCAGGCATGGATGAGAATCAACTTAGACAATTAATTGTTAATTCTAATCTAGTAACTGGCTATGGGGGAGAAGTCCTTGGAGATACTTCAGACTTAAAATCTTATGCTAACTCGTTTGGCGTAATGCAATATTTAGATAACAAATACTGGGCCCAAAAGTCACAAGATTTATTTTTAGGAAACACTACTACTGAGGATATTCAGGACGAGGTGCGTAATCTTGCAGCTAGTGCATTCCCTGGATATGCCGAACAACTAAGAGCTGGAATTTCAATTGACTCATTAGCCTCTGCTTACAAAGGAGCTATTGCTTCAGTTCTTGAAAGAGATGCAGACTCTATAACTTATGATGACCCTCGCCTGCGCTCTGCTTTACAGTATGTAGATGCTAATGGCAAACCATCCGTCAAGCCATTATGGCAGTTTGAGAAAGAACTACGTATGACTCCTGAGTGGGAAAAAACTAATAATGCGAGAACTACTATTGATAATCTTTCTTATAAAGTACTTACAGATATGGGGCTTGTATAGTGGCTGAGAAAAGAAATCCTACTAAGATAGCAGTAGAAGAATTTTTAGAAGAAAGAAATACAGCACCTTCTTTTGACCCTGCTCGTTTTCGTATGGGAGAAGAAAAAGATAGACCTACTCCTTCTCGTGATTATGATACTGAGTCAGCTGCCGCAGCAAAAGAAGCAGAAGCTGCACTTGCAGAAGCAGAACGCCTTGCCCGTGAAGCCCGTGAAGGTGAAGCTAGAGCAAAGATTTTAGCTGATTTAGATGCTTCTGAAGCAGCAAGAAAAGCAGCGGAAGCAGCAGCAGCTAAAGCAAAAGCTGATGCAGAAAAGGCAGCAGCAGAAGCGGCTGCTAAAGCCGCTGCAGAACAAGCTAGACTTCAAGCAGCATTAGATGCAGCGAATAAAGCAGCAGCAGCTGCAGCAAACAAATCTGCAGCAGAAAAGGCAGCAGCAGAACTAGCAGCAAGAAATGCTGCAGCAGCATTGGCTGCTGCTAACGCTGCTAATGCAGCAAGTGGCAATTTAAATGTGGCTGGTAATGTATTTATACCAGCAACCCCTGCTGCTGGTGGTATGGGTGCTTCCGATATCTTGGCTAAACAATATGCCGAGGCTCAAGCCCAGCGCGAAAAAGACCAGCAAATGCAACGTCAGTCTATCATGGATATTCTTACTGATAGATTTACAAAATATAATCTTACAGGGCTTTTGCCCACAATTAAACGTCTTGCTCAAGAAGGCGCAACTGAGTCAACAATTACCTTTGCCTTACAAGAAACAGAAGATTACAAACGTAGATTCAGGGCAAATGAAGAGCGTATAAAGAAAAACTTACAAGTCCTTACACCTGCTCAATATCTTAATTTAGAAGATAGTTATCGCCAGACATTACGTGCATATGGGTTAAAACAATTTGACACAGATGATTACGTGTCTCAGTTTATTAGCAATGATATGTCCCCTGCTGAGTTATCTCAGCGTGTTGTTACAGCTGTTCAACGAGTACAAAATGCTGACCCAGCCATTACCAAGACTCTTCGTGACTTCTATGGTATTGGACAAAATGATTTAGTTGCTTATGTTCTTGACCCAAATCAACAGTTGCAGAAGATTGAGCGTCAAGTAGCAGCGGCTGAGATTGGCTCAGCAGGCCGACTACAAGGTATTAATGTTGGAGTACCTGTCGCTGAGCAACTTGCAGCACAAGGCATTACTCAAGCAGAAGCGCAACGTGGTTATGCCACGATTGCTGATATCCTGCCTACGGCTGAAAAGCTTTCTGGTCTCTATGGCAAAAGTATGGAAACATACGGACTTGCAGAGGGAGAACAAGAAGTGTTTAACACGCTTGCCTCAGCACAACGTAAGCGTAAAAATTTAATTGGTAGAGAAATAGCTGAGTTTAGTGGACAGTCTGGCGTAGGCAGAGGTTCACTAGGAACAGCAACAGGCGGACAATACTAGAATCCTGAGCGGACCCATCGGCCCCGCCAGCGTATTAGACCGATAGCAAGAGCCAACCTATTTCCCCGAATAGACTTGAGGCTTGCGACTAACAACGAATAGAAGGGTGGTTGCTATGAGCAACAACTACTGGGATGATGAAGAAGACGATGACCAAGATACTCAAGAGTATACAGGCGACGGCAGTGACTTATTAAAAAAGTTACGCAAAGCCAAGCGTGCAGACGAAAAGAGAATCAAGGAACTCACTGAGCAACTTGAGGGTTTATCCAAGGTGCAGCGTGAGCGAATTGTCAAAGAAGTCCTAGCAAAAAAGGGTGTCAATGAGAAAGCCGCACGCCTTGTGATGAAAGACTTGGATGATGTTAACGAGGAGTCAGTTTCTAACTGGCTCGATGATAACGCAGACTTGTTTGGAATCAAGGTAGCGGAACAAGAAGCACCAGTAAGTCAGCAGGACCTTGCACGGCTTCGCCATCAAGATGTCCTGACACAAGGTGCTTTGACACCTGACAGAGGGCTAGATGTAGAGCAACGCATGAAACAAGCTACTTCAGCGGAAGAGCTACTATCTATACTTCAGTCACAACAATAATCCGTTCATAGTCAAGGAGACTAAAACTAATGTCACAATTTACATCAACCGCGAGTACATCTCTCGGTGGAACAGTTGGTGGCGCAGGTCTCGTACAGAAGGCGTATGACCGTCTTCTCGAGTTCGCTCTCCGTTCAGAACCACTACTTCGTTCTGTCGCAGATAAGCGTCCTGCCCGTCAAGCAATCCCAGGTTCAACTGTAGTGCTACAGCGCTATGTTGATTTGGATGCAAAAACTTCAACACTAACAGAGACAACTGACCCAGATGCAGTTGCTCTAACAACTCCAACATCAGTAACCATTACTCTTAACGAGTATGGTAATGCTGTTCTTGTTACCCGTGCTCTTGAGTTATTCTCACTAGCAGACGTAGACCCAGCAATTGCAAATATCATTGCATACAACCTTGCTGATTCTATTGACAAGGTTGTTTCAACAACTCTTGTCGGCGGAACTAACGTAATTTATGGTGGTAGCACTGCTACAAGCACCGCAACAATTACTGCAGCCGCAACAATTGATTCAGCAGACATCCGTAGGGCTGTCGCTAAACTCCGTGCTAATAAGGCCAAGGCTCGCCGCGGCTCTTACTACTGGTGCGGTATCCACCCAGAAGTTTCCCACGACCTGCGTGCAGAGTCTGGAAACCTAGGCTGGAACTTCGCTCACATCAACTCTGACCCAGCCGTTAATAACGTATGGGCTGGAGAAATTGGCGATTACGAAGGAGCATTCTTTGTTGAGTCTTCTCGTTTGCCAAGCGCTAAAGATGGCGCAGACCAGTCTGCTCTTGCTACAACCACAGTAACCGTTGCAGGTACAGCAACAGGCTTCACCTTCGGTGTTGCTTCTTCTGCTGTAATTGCAACCCGCGCTGAGGTTGGCGACAAGATTTCTGGAACTGGCATTGCTTCTACAGCAAAGATTTCTGCTATCAGCACTTCAGGTTCAACAACTACATTCACTGTAGATGTTGCTAACACTGCTGCTGTAACAGCAACTACTGTTGTAACTGTAACTCCAGTAACACGCGTATTTGATACTATCCTCTGCGGACAGCAAGCACTTGCTGAAGCTGTTGCAGAAGAGCCACACATTGTTATCGGAAACGTAACCGATAAGTTGATGCGCTTCCGCCCAATGGGTTGGTACGGCGTACTCGGCTTTGCACGTTATCGTGAAGAAGCACTGTTCCGTATTGAATCAGGCTCCTCAATCGCAGCTCTCTAGTTGATTGACTCTGAAGGGTAGGCCTAGAAACCTACCCCTTGGGGTGAGTTCATTAGGAGGACTTATGACTGAATACATTTTCACAACCCCTGTGGCCGAAGAGGGCCCAGCAGGTAAAGCCCGCCTATTCTACTTTTATAAACTTGACAGGGGCATTACAATAGTACTAAAGCCTACAGGTGGATACGCACAGGTTCGCTACCCAGTCGATGGTGACTTGAAAGCATTCCCTAAAGTATACGCAGGTGGCTATAACCACACAGTAGATGATGCTACTAAGGCAGCACTAATAGCTGGCGGTGTAGGTGTCACAGAGGATAACTTTACAGCGATATGAAACATTGGGAACATCACCCTGAGCCAGTTGAAGGATGCTTTGGCTGTAAGGGTTTGAGTATACAGATGAACACTGGTGATGCACATAGCCAAAGGTCTATGCCAACTAAAGCATTTAACAAAGAATTGGATGCTTACAAAGCGGCAAGAGCCCAAGGTATCCAGCCTGCTGGAACTTCTATAAAGAAGATTCAAGAGGCAGTTAAGGCTAGCGAGATACTGGGTAAACCTTATGACTCTAGCAAGATGGCACCAGCAAAACATATAAATAAAAAATCAGCAGCAGTACTTAATCAACTAGGAGCATAAAATAATGGCAACATATGCAGAAAAAGAATCCCAAAGCGCTTCAATGAGAGCACTTAAAGGTGGCGCAATGGGGTATGAAACAGCAGCGCGTAAATATGTAAATCAGGGACTTGGAAAACTTGGTCTTAAGCCAAGCGAAGAATCTGCGCTTCGTAAGAAGTTAATTCCAATTATTGCTCGTCAGATGGGTTCAGACCGCAGTCGTACTGCAACCCGTGCAAGAGGAATAGTAAACAGAGAAACAAAAGCAAGAATAAAAAAAGCCAGCCAATCTTTACTAGGAGAATAAAATGCCAATGCATTATGGAAATGAAATGAAAGCCAAGTCCAAGGGCAAGATAGCTAAGAAGTCAGACAAGAAGATGGCTATGAAGGCTGGAGCCAAGAAGATGGCTATGAAGAAGATGGGCAAGAAGAAGTAATTATGCCAGGTAGAATTAGTTCAGGCAAAACAGCCCAGCAACGGAAGAAAGAAATTAACGCTGCTGAAAATGCTGCAATAGCAAAAGCCGAAGCAATGTTTGAAAAAATGATACAACAAGGCAAAGTTAATCCAAGCAATATAAGAAAAATTAAAGACCAAATCGCCAATAAAACTGGCGCTTATCCAATGGGAAATTACGGAGATTAATTATGGCAAAGAAAACAGGTAAGGCTAATCTTGGTCCTGAGATGGCCAAGAAAGCATATGAAGCAAAACTATCTGAGCGGGTTCCTTATAGCCCTGAGTGGGATGGTAAGCCTATGAAACAGAAAGAAACTTGGGATAGCACAAAAGTTACAAAAGTACCAGGTAAAACCCGTATAGGTGGTTTAGGAACAGGACGTCCAGCCCGTGGTGGTATGGCTGGCGGTGTCGGATTCCCGAATAGCGCAAACCAATAATGGCTAAACCAGATTGGTTCCAATCATATGATGGTATGCCAGAACCCATGCCTAGCCCTACTCCAAATAAACCTAAACCAAAAAAGAAAACCCCTGGTTCAAAGGTAAAACCTAATAAAGGTGGCGTTAACCCTATGGGTTATACTCCTTCAATAGGTGTCAGTGGAATGTCTTTTGACCATAAGATGAGTTAACAAAAGAAAGGTAAGTAAATGGAAAAGAAAGTACAACGAGGTAAGGCTTATACAAAGTTTGGTGTAAAAACAATTGGTGGTAGTGCAGATACAACTGCTGTGCCATCATCACCAACCATAAAACCTAATAGCCGAGGCTTCGCTAAGATGCGTAATGATTTTGAAGACCAATCAGGTGTCGGACCAGTTTATCGCTGGACATCTGGCAGATTTTCTCGATAACAATGTCATCGGGACAATTGAAACCGCACTACGGTTTTAACTCTGTGCAAATCAGAGATGGATATGTAGTGCGGTTAAACAAGAATGGAACAGTAAGAGCAGTACTAGGAAAGTATGGGGAATATGGCAAGCAAAGCAGACCCAAGGCTTAAGAGGGCTGGCGTAGCAGGTTTTAATAAACCTAAGCGCACCCCTGGACATCCAAAGAAGTCACACATTGTAGTGGCTAAAGAAGGCAGCCAAGTCAAGACTATTCGTTTCGGCGAACAAGGTGCTGAGACTGCAGGCAAGCCTAAGGCTGGCGAAGGCGAAAGAATGAAGAACAAGCGTGCATCATTTAAGGCACGCCATAGTAAGAACATTGCTAAAGGCAAGATGAGTGCCGCTTACTGGGCAGATAAGGTGAAGTGGTGAAGAAGAAAGCTAAACCTAAGTCTAAGGTTAATGAGGCTGGTAACTACACCAAACCTGGTATGCGTAAAGCACTATTTAATAAAATTAAAGCTGGCTCCAAGGGTGGAGACCCAGGAGAATGGTCTGCTCGTAAAGCACAGTTACTTGCTGTGCAATACAAGAAGGCAGGCGGAGGCTACAAGTAATGGCACTGGCTAAATCACAGAAGTCTTTAAAGAGTTGGACTAAGCAGAAGTGGAAAACTTCTGATGGCAAACCTTCTAAGGGTAAGAAGAGATATCTACCTGAAGCAGCGTGGGCTAATCTAACTCCTGTTGAGAAAGCTGCCACTAATAAAGCAAAAGCCCAAGGTAATAAAAAGGGCAAACAATTTGTTAAACAACCAAAATCGATAGCAAAGAAAACGGCTGGGTATAGATAATGGCAACAGGTGTAGCAGGTAGTTCATTCACAAGCGAACTTAATCGCTTGGCTAATAGTGGGACATATCCAGTATTGACTTCATATCTGACTGCTACTGCTGCTGCTAACTCACTAGCAGGTACATCAGGTAAGGCGCTTATAGGCGCCCTTAATCTAGAGGCAGATGCAACCCGTCAACCTAAAGATTTCAAGGCCTTGGGTGGTATCTGTAATGAACTTGCTAGCACTACTAACCTTTCACCTCTAGCAGCCTTAAGGAGTATTGACGTATGACAACACTAAGTGAAATGATTGATGAAGTCATTATCAATCTTTCAGGTTATACCTATCAGCAGGATAGAAGTACACACCTTACTGCTGCAGTCACAACATTAACTTCCCCTAGTTCTTCGCCAACAATCTTGAGCCTAGGCTCCACCGACTCCGTAGGTAAAGGTGTTATAGAGGTAGGCGAAGAGTTGATGTGGGTTGACTCATTTGACCGCGTTGCTAATACAGCAACTGTTGCGCCCTATGGGCGTGGCTATCTAGGAACTACTGCTTCAACTGCTGCTGTAGATACTAAGGTAACAATCTCCCCAATATTTCCTAGGTATGTAATCAAGAAGGCTATCAATGATACTATCAGAGCAATGGGCTCACAACTTCTTGTTATAGGTCAGACAACCTTTACATACAATGCAGCCGTCACAACCTATGAATTAACTGATACTAATGGTGACCCACTTAATATTGAAAACATTCTAACTATGTCTTGGCAAGATATTGGCCCAAGCAAAGAGTGGATAAACATACGCAGATTTACATTTGACCCTAAGTCTGAGGCTGTAACGTGGGGCACAGGCTCCCAGACAGTTACCATTGGAGATTACATAACCTCTGGTCGTACCGTCAAGGTTAACTATATCAAGCAACCATCAGCCTTCACAGCTTCTAACCAAGTCTTCACAACCCAGACAGGATACCCTGAATCAGCCAGAGATGTGGTAACCCTCGGCACAGCATATAGACTTCTTACATATCTTGACCCAGCACGTGCTTCTCAGATTAGTCCACAAGCTGATGAGATTGACGCTAAGCGTCCATTTGGTTCAGCCAATACCGCAGTCCGACAAATATTTTCACTTTATCAACAGAGACTTAGAGAAGAGATACTATCATTTCAAAGTCAATATCCAGCTCGAGTTCACTACAGCCGATAGGAACATAAATGCCAACACGTCAATACTCGTCCCGTAGCCAACAGTCAACACTGACTAGTGCTATTACCGCAGGTGCTGCTACTATATCTGTAGTATCAGGCACAGCCTTGCTTGGTGGTGTAACAATCCCCGCAGGTAGAACATATACATTAGTCATAGACGTTGATACTGCCCTTGAAGAAATTGTAGATGCTACGGCGGTATCTACCAATACCTTTACGATTACCAGAGCCATTGATGGCTCATCTGCACAGTCACACTCAGCAGGTGCCGTAGTAAGACATATGGCTATCGGTAGAGATTTCCGTGATGCCAACCTACACACCCAGGCTGCTGCCTCTTATAATGATGGCGCAGGTAATGCCCAGTCAATGCACGGCATTGCATCTGGCGAAGGTGATGTAGTAGGTACAGCCAAGACACAGACTCTTACTAACAAGACTCTTACTAGCCCTACAATTTCTGACCCTACCTTTACTGGTACTCCGCTTGCTGCTGCAAGCATATCTTTTGAGGGTGCTACGGCTGATGCTCACGAGACTATTCTGACCGTAGCCGAGCCTACACAGGATAATGAAATCACCCTGCCTAATACTGGCGGTACAGTAGTCATTGCTACGGCTACCCAGACCCTGACTAATAAGACCCTGACCAGCCCTACCATCTCTGGTAGCCCTGTCATTACTGGTCTATCTAGCGCAGGTATGGTTGCTTCCTCGGCTGCGCCAAAGGATTATGTAGATAGCATTCTAGGTTCAGCCACGTCTGCAGCCACTTCAGCAGCATCGGCTGCTACAAGTGCTGCCTCTGCTGCTACCAGTGCTACAAGTGCCTCTAATAGCGCCACAGCCTCGGCATCAAGTGCCTCAGCAGCAGCCACAAGTGCTACT
>Ga0255067_1000068_pt1 | contig 16619 bp, 20 predicted proteins | sample Colum_Cont_RepB__3_FD_188466 | JGI IMG/M metagenome (GOLD analysis project Ga0255067, IMG submission 188466) | Freshwater microbial communities from Columbia River, Oregon, United States - Colum_Cont_RepB_8h | ecosystem: Environmental > Aquatic > Freshwater > River | place: USA: Oregon...
CTCAAGTCCTGACATTTATCTATATGGCGCATTGCTTCAGGCTGCACCATACTTGCAAGATGATGCGAGAATCCAGACATGGGCAACACTCTATGAGCGAGCCTTGAATGATTTACAAACTGCCGATGATCGTGGTGCATCTTCTGGTGGTGCATTGCTGACCCGTGCAAAGACTTTTGGATAAGGACTAGACCATGTCATCTTTTACCGACTACACAGAAAACCTAGTTTTAAATTGGGTTTTCACTACAAATAGCGCAACGCGCCCCACGGCTTGGTATGTTGGCCTTTTCACGGCTGCACCCAGTGACACGGGTGGCGGCACTGAGGTGTCTGGTAGTGGCTACGCACGGGTAGTGACTGGCACGATCTCAGGCTCTGGCACGGCCACGACATTCACCAATGCAGCGGCCATCGAGTTTGCAGCTGCCAGCGGTGGAAACTGGGGATCAGTCGGCTGGGCAGGCATCTTTGATGCAAGCACATCAGGCAATCTTTTAGCCTGGGCGCCATTGACCACAGCGCGCACCATCAATGATGGCGATGTCTTGCGCATTCCAGCCACATCCTTGAGCATCACTTTGGCCTGATATGGCAGCCTATGGATCGGGGAATTTTGGTGTTGGCCAATACTCTGATCCGAGGGTAGGCTACGGCTACGGCTCTTACGGCAAGGGCAATTACTCCAGAGGCACATTTGAGCCTCAAGTGATCATCACAGACACCAGCACCATGGCGGTGGCTGGTGTTACTGTTTCCAACGCCCAATTTGAGATTTTTGACCAGTCCACCATGGCGGTGGCTGCCATCAGGTATGTCTCTGCTGCCATAGCAATCACATCCACCAGCACAATGACTGTGCAGGCCAATGAGATATTCGATGGTGCAATGGCCATTACCGGCACAAGCACCATGGCTGTGGCGGCCAATAGGCTGACAACTGCATCAGCCACAATCAGTGACACAAGCACCATGGCCGTGGCTGGGGTGCGTTATGCGGTGGGCGCAGCCGCCATCAGTGACACAAGCACCATGGCGGTGGTTGGCCTCAGATACGCCATTGGCGCGGCCAGCATCACAGACACATCGACTCTGACTGTCTCGACTAGCATTATTGGCAATTCTGGCTTTAATGTTGTGGCCACCAGCACCATGGTGGTAAATGCGCAGCGCAGGCAGCCTGGTGCAATTGCATTTACAGAATCGTCATCCATGGCGGTCAATGCAAGACTAAAATGGGAAGCAGAAAGTGACACGGCAGAATCTTGGGGTGCAATCTCTGATAATTCAGAAACTTGGACACCGATCTCTGACCAGTCAGAAACATGGGATGCAATTAGTGATTCAAGTGAAACTTGGACTCCAATTGCTGATAATAGTGAATCTTGGCAAATTGCCGCATGAGGTGAAAAATGGCTGATACAACCACCACGAATCTATTGCTGACCAAACCCGAAGTCGGTGCATCCACCGACACTTGGGGAACAAAAGTCAATACAGACCTTGACTTGATTGACGCATTATTTGATGCCGGTCCAGTGCTGAAAGTCACAAAGGGTGGCACGGGTGGCGCTACTGCATCAGCAGCCAGGACAGCATTGAGCGCTGCGGCCTCTGGTGCAAACAGCGACATCACTTCATTGACTGGACTGACCACGGCCCTCACAGTGGGGCAAGGCGGCTCTGGTGCAACTACTTTGACCGGCATTGTCAAGGGCAATGGCACAAGCGCATTCACAGCGGTGACTGCACCAAGTGGCACGATTGTGGGAACAACTGACACTCAGACATTGAGTGCCAAGACCCTGACAAATCCGACTGTCACCAATTATGTTGAGACTCCATTCTCTGCTAACAGCTCAACAGCCATCACAATTGATCTGACCAACGGCACAGTACAAATCATTACCCTGACAGGAAATGCCACCATCACAATGCCAACGGCAACAAGTGGAAAGTCTTTCATCATGTTCTTAAAGCAAGATGGAACAGGCTCACGCACAGTTACTTGGTCAACTGTTAAGTGGCCTGGCGGTACAAACCCAACAATTACAGCGACTGCAAGCAGACAAGATATTTATTCATTCTTTGCTGATGGCACAAATTGGTATGGTGTCAATGTTGGTCAGAACTACACACCATAAGGACTGATAAATGTTTGCAGCATCAAAAACAGATTCAGTCTCTGGGGCAGCACCAGATGCTCAGTTCAACTACGTCACTATGCTCTTGCATGGTGATGGGACTAATGGCGCACAGAACAATACATTCTTAGACAGCAGTACAAACGCATTCAGCATTACCCGCAACGGCAATACAACCCAAGGTTCTTTCTCGCCTTATGGGTCTAATTGGTCTAATGCTTTTAATTTGGTTTCTACGCCTGATTATTTAGATATTGCTTCTAATGCCGCATTTGGCATGGGTACTGGTGATTACACAATTGAATCTTGGTTCTATTGCACAGATACAGGCGGCTATCAACCAATTATTGATTGCAGAGCATCAAGCCCAGTAACAGGGCAAATTTTATTTAGAGTTTATGCAACAGGGCAATTCTATTTTTCAATAGAAGGAACAGGAACAGTTTTAACAAGCCCCGCAAACATTGCAACAAATACATGGGTTCATGCTGCGGTTGTTAAAGCATCGGGTGTTTATACGCTATACATCAATGGAACGTCAGTAGCAACTGCATCTAATTCTGTAAGTATCCCAACATCTCCTGTCAGAATTGGTAATGACCAACAAAATGGAAATAACTTTAAAGGTTATTTAAGCAATGTAAGGATTGTTAAAGGTACTGCGGTTTATACAAGTAACTTCACGCCAAGCACTACGCCATTAACTGCGGTATCTGGCACAAGCCTTTTGACTTGTCAATCTAACCGCTTTGTTGACAACAGTAGCAACGCATTTGCCATTACAGCAAACGGAACAATGAGCGTTCAACGCTTCAACCCATTTGGTACTTCTACCGCCTACTCCACAAGCGTGATTGGTGGGTCAGGGTACTTTGATGGTAGTGGGGATTATTTGACTGTCGCAGATAATGCCGCCCTTGATGTTGATGCTGGTTCTTTCACAATGGAGGCATGGGTATATCTTACTGATGCAACTGTTACAAGCCCAATTTTGGCAAAGAATTTTGGTTCTGCTGGTGGGTGGATGTTTTGGGTTCAAAGCACACTTCGCTTGCGTATGTATGACGCTAGTGCTGGTCAAGTTACAGCAACATCTTCTGCATCTTTAATATCAAACTCTTGGAATCATGTAGCGGCAACACGAAGCAGTAATACGCTGACTGTGTATGTCAATGGTGTCTCTAGTGGAACTGCAACATTTACTGGAACATCGACAAATGCCGCTGTTCTTGAAATCGGCGGGTATGGTGCGGCTACTGCTGTTTCAACGGGTTACATTTCTGACGCAAGGCTTGTTAAAGGTTCTGTCGTTTACACAGGAAATTTTACGCCTCCAACCGCACCACTAACAGCAATTACAAACACATCATTGCTGACCAACTTTACCAATGGCGCAATCTTTGACAACGCCATGATGAACGACTTAGAAACTGTGGGTAACGCACAGATTTCTACAAGTGTTAAGAAGTATGGAACGGGGTCTTTATCGTTTGATGGTACAGGGGATTATTTAACTACGCCAAATTCGCCTAATTTAAATTTTGGTTCTGGTGACTTTACGATTGAATTATGGTTGTATTCAACTGTTGGAACATCAAACGAATCAGTAGTAAATAAAGGCTACAACAACGCTGGTAATCTTTCATATCTGCTTTTCCTTGACGCAAATACACTTGGGTTTTTTGCAAGCAGCAATGGAACTTCATTTGATATTGCATCAAATATTTCTATGGGAACTGCAACACAAAACACATGGGTACATTTTGCGGCATCTCGTTCTGGCTCAAGCATTAGATTATTTAGAAATGGTACGCTGATAAATACTGTTACATCTTCTGCCACCATATATACAGGAACAACTAATTTATATATTGGTTCTTCTGATTCTGGCGGTTTGAATTTCAATGGCTACATAGATGACCTACGCATTACCAAAGGCTATGCCCGATACACAGCAACATTCACACCGCCAACTGCGGCTCTCTCAGATACAGGCCCATATTAAGGAACATCATGCAAATTGCAATCTTAACTAGCCCCATTACAGTAGGCGATTATCGTGAACTGTTTAGCAATACATCATTCAACGCTAACGGCCCAAGTGATGAATTCTTAACTGCCAACAATGCCAAGAAGGTCAATGCCTTTAAAGCCCATGACAGTCTGACTCAAAAGTTGGTTTCATGTTCTGCCTATGACGATGGTGCATTTGTTTCTGTCGTTCAAGTGGAAAGCCTAAGTGCTGAAGAAATCCAAGCAGCCAAAGACTCTGCAATGGCTCAATTGAGAGCCACACGCAATGCTTTATTGACTGCTTGTGATTGGACTCAGATTGCTGATTGCACTATTCCTAAAAAGGCTGAGTGGGCAACATATCGTCAGACATTGAGAGACTTTCCATCGACTGTTTCTGATGCAAGAGCGACTGTCACTTGGCCTCACAATCCTGATTGGGTTGAGCCTACTATTTAAGATAAATGATGGACCCGACTCAAGCCCAATTAAACTCCCATGTTGATGTCTGCACACTGCGCTATGAGATGCTGTGTGCCAGGATTAAACGCCTTGAAAACATCATGCTTGGGGTCTCTGGAATCATGCTGACCAGCATGGCCGGCATCATCTTTACGAGCCTAAAGTGAAAGACTGGGCCGTGGCACTCATTGCTGCGGCCTGCATCACGGCCTTTGTGGTCTGGTCCACATTCATTATTATTTGGGCAATGAAATGACAAAAGCACCAGTTAAAAGAGCAGCGGCCAAGGTTGCACCAGTTAAAAGGTCAAGGCCAAAGCCTGCACCAACAAGCCAGGTCAATGTGACTCTGGCCGCGCCAGCTGCTGCACCCAAAGAGGCCAAAAAAGACGACTCAGCTCTAGGCAAGGTCATTGGCCTGATCGAGTGGGTCGATAACCCGTTCAAGCTCTTTACAGTGATCTTGCTGTCGTTTCTGGCCTTTGCCGGATACTTTGCTTGGGACTCAAGGCAAGTGATCTTGCAGGCCATCACAACGCAAGACAAGATGCCCCAGTTGGCCAAGCAAGAGCAATTGATCATGCCGGCCAGAAGTTTAATGAAGGATGTGGATGGAATTGTTTTATTGATCCACAAAGCCAACTTGACCACAAACAGCCGCACCACTGTGCTGGCGCTCAATTCCGATGGCACAAGAGAGAAGGCTGTGGAGGGGACTGTCACAAGCCTTTTCAACGCAAGCGCTGACAGGAACGCTGCCATGGTGGCCATGCTCAACAACGAGGTGCTGTGCGAAGAGTTCAACCCGTCAAGCAAGGTCGGTGAGTGGGGCATCAAGCAAGGTGTCAAATTCATGTGCAGAGGCTCAATCCCACCGGACCCTGGCAAGTTTGCCGGCTACATTGCCATTGGGTTTAAAGACAAGCCAGAGGACATTGGTGCATTGAAGACCCGCATCAACTTGGCAGCCAGCGATATGTCAGAAGATTGAAATGAATGCGCTGGCTCATTCTGTTACTGTTATTGGGGCTTGTTGGGGCCGTGGCAAAGAGTGGGTGTTATGTCAGAGAATTCTATGGAATTGGTTACACAACGCACGACCCAACCCAGCGCCACAAAGAGATGATGGTGTGGCTGGACCAGAATGCACAGCATTGCAAGGCTTCAGATTTTGTGGTGATTTGGAACAACTTATCAGAATGGGCAGGGTCAGCAGATTCCACATGGATTAGAGCCAAAGTAATTCACGGGTACAAGGATGCACTTGAGAGGGAGAAAAAATGACGATTGACACGATCAAATTGTTTCCCACTGTGCAGCCCTCTGGGTATCCAGACAAACATGACCTTGCTCAAGTTAAGCTAGAAAAACAGCATGAAATGAATAAGGCAAATGAATTAGCAAAGCAGAAACAGACAGAGCTGCAAGACTTAGCGTTTGAGATTTACACAAAAAAAGTAGTTCAAGAGCGCTTGCGCATGGAAATATTTCAGAATCGAAAGGTGGATTTTTATGTTTGATATTTTAAGTGGCGGCATATTGGGGTCGATCTTTGGTGGCATCTTTAGGATGGCGCCAGAGGTCTTGAAATGGCTTGATAAGAAAAACGAAAGAGCGCATGAACTCTTGATGTTTTCTCGCCAGTGCGAACTGGAACAACTAAGGGGCCAACAAAAGCTCGCTGAGATTGGCGCTCAACGTGAGGCAGCTGTCGATGTGGGCGTGATGGATGCCTTTAACAATGCCATCACCCAGCAGGCCGAGATGGTCAAAGCTGCCGGTGGATGGGTGGCCAGTCTGTCGGCATCAGTGCGGCCCCTGGTCACATACTGGGTGCTGTTTGTGTGGAGCTTCATCCATGTCTGGTTTGCATGGAATGCTTGGCTTGCTGGCGCTCCAGCGGTGGAAGTGTTCAAGACCATGATGACACCAGACTTTTCTGCATTGCTGTCTGGGACAATCAATTATTGGTTTCTTGATCGCACATTGGCCAAGAGGGGTCTATGAACTTAGAGCTGGCTGCTGCCCTTTGCCGCCAGTTTGAGGGCTATCGGGCCAAGCCTTACCTTTGCCCAGCCGGTGTGGCAACAATAGGCTACGGCTCGACTTACTACGCTGACAAGCGCAAGGTGACATTGGAGGACCCACCAATGGATGAGCCAACGGCCAGAGCCTTGTTGATGATAGAGCTTGAGCATACTTACTTGCCTGGTGCGTTAAGGAACTGCCCCATCCTTGCCACAGACGAAAAGAAGTGCAACGCCATCGTGGACTTCTGCTACAACCTCGGCACTGGCCGGCTTCAGACTTCTACCTTGAAACGAAAAATCAATGCAGGGGACTGGGAAGGCGCCAAAGAGCAGCTCATGCTGTGGACCAAGGGTGGTGGAAAGGTTTTGCCTGGTTTACTAAAGCGCAGAAAAGCTGAGTGCGCTTTGCTTGATTGAGGCATAAAATTACCCCATGGCCAGCCAAACACAACAACTTGAGAATCCAGCACCACCAACCCTTGGTTATCCGACCGAGGTGTATGAGCGCAGGCATTTCAATGAGAACAATGGCTCGCTGACCATTTACTTTAAGAAGCTGGCCAGTGTGCTGGGGTCTTTGTTTGGACCAAGGGGCGGTCGGTTTATGAATGCACCCCACGGGGCTTTTCAAAGCACTGTGGACCAAACGGCAGCAGCGGCCAACACGGCCTATGCCATGACACTGAATACTGTCGATTACGCCAATGGCGTGACTATCGCAAGCAATTCAAGGATCACAGTGGCTGACGCTGGCATTTGGAATTTGCAGTGGTCTGGCCAGTTTGAAAACCCAGACTCTCAGGACCATGATGTCAGGGTCTGGCTCAAAATCAATGGGGCTGTGGTGACTGGATCAACTGGATTCTTTGCAGTGCCAAGCAAACACGGCTCAGTCAATGGCCATGCATTAGTCGGCTGGAATTACTTTTTGAGCTTAAATGCAACCAATTATGTGGAACTTTGGTGGGAGACTGACAGCAGTCAGGTGAGTATTCAATCCTATGCTGCATCAGGAAATTACCCCTCAACGGCATCACTTATTGCGACAATGACATTTGTCTCAAACATTACCTAAATACTGCCATGTACATACCTTTAAAGCTACCCCCAGGTGTTTTCCGAAATGGTACTGAATACCAGGCAGCAGGCCGCTGGTATGACGCAAACCTAGTGCGCTGGTATGAGGGGACACTACGCCCCATCAATGGATGGCGTACCAGGTCAAGCTCACAGATGTCTGGCTCATGCCGAGGCATCATCACTTGGCGCGATAACAGTGGAAACCGATACATTGGCGCTGGAACGCATACCAAGCTCTATGCCATGAATGAGGCTGGGACACTCAAAGACATTACGCCAACGGGCTTCACCAGTGGCTACGCAAGCTCCACAACCCTCACCGGCTATGGATACAGCACCTATGGCACGTTTGCCTATGGCGTGGCACGGCCAGACACCGGCACACCCATCCCTGCCACCACTTGGTCACTCGATACATGGGGCGAGTATTTGATTGCTTGCTCTAGCACTGATGGCAAGCTCTATGAATGGCAATTGGGGTTTGCTACACCCACATTGGCCGCAGCCATTACCAATGCACCAGTTAACAACAAGGCGGTTTTAGTCACCCAAGAGCGCATTATCTTTGCCCTTGGCGCTGGTGGAAACCCACGCAAGGTGCAGTGGTGCGACCAAGAGAACAATACCCTTTGGACACCAGCAGGCGACAACCTTGCAGGCGACTATGACTTGGCCAGCCCTGGCACATTGATCGCTGGCAAGCGGGTCAAAGGTGTAAACCTACTGTTTACAGATGTGGATGTCCACACGGCCCAGTATGTTGGCGCCCCATTTGTCTATGGCTTTGAGAAGGCTGGAAGTGGCTGCGGTCTCATTTCAGCCCAAGCGGTGGCGGCCATTGATACGGCAGCCATTTGGATGTCACGCGCAGGCTTTTGGATATATGACGGCTATGTCAAGCCACTGCCAAGTGATGTGTCAGATTACATCTTTGACAACATCAACTACGCGCAGGCCAGCAAAATCTATGCGGTCCATGTCAGCAAGTTTGGCGAGATTTGGTGGTATTACCCAAGCGCATCGAGTAATGAAAACGACTCTTATGTCACTTTCAACTACCGCGAAAACCACTGGAACATTGGCACATTGGCCAGAACTGCTGGGGTTGATGCCGGTGTGTTTACCTATCCCTTGATGGTTTCAACCACTGGCTACATCTATGAGCATGAAGTCGGTTTTAACTATGACAGTGCCAGCCTCTACGCTGAAAGTGGCCCAGTCCAGCTTGGCAATGGCGACAACATCATGTCGGTGCGTCAGGTCATTCCCGATGAGCAGACTTTGGGTGAGGCCGTGGTTTCATTTAAAACCCGCAATTACCCGACTGGCACTCAATCGTCATTTGGACCATACACGGCAGCCAACCCAACTTCTGTCAGGTTTTCTGGGCGCCAAGTCAATATGAGGGTCACTGGCAACACCTTGGCCGACTGGCGTGTCGGGGTGATGAGGCTTGATGCTGTGCCAGCTGGTAAGCGATGAGCGACCAAGAACATTTGGACAGGCTGCGCCATCATGTGGAGGCTGCCTTAGAATACAGTGGAGGCACACATAATTTTGACGATGTCGCTGAGATGGTCGAGGATCACAGATTACAGCTGTGGCCAGCCAAAGACTCGGTGGTATTGACAGAGATCATTGTCTATCCCAGGCTAAAGAATTTGCATTATTTTCTGGCTGGTGGCGACCTAGATGAACTCTCACGGATGCGACCATTGATCGAATCCTGGGGCAAGTCTGTTGGCTGCACCAGGGTGACTTTGGCAGGCCGAAGAGGCTGGTCAGAGACATTTTTGAAAGACGAAGGGTACAAACCAAAATGGGCTGTACTTGCAAAGGAACTTTAGGGGATAAATATGGCTACAAAGACCGAACAATTGCTTGCATATTTGCAAACACCAGGCTTGTCAGATGCGGCAATTGCCAATGAAATAAACCGCATTGGAATTTCAGCACAAGAGGTTTCTGCCTTGACGGGTGTGCCAGCGGCCACTGTACAGCAGCGCATTACAGCTGCAACGCCAGTGACAACGGCCACAAAGCCAACCTTTGCAACGCAAGCAGAGACTGGTCTTTATGACTATCTGCAAACACCTAATTTAACTGATGCACAAATTGCTGCTGAAGTGAATCGTCTGGGTCTCAATGCGCAGCAAATTTCAAGCATGACGGGTGTGCCAGTGGGCCAAGTGCAGTCAAGGCTTTCCCCATATTTGCCAAAGACTGTGGTTGATAACACTAAAGTTAATACAACTACAAACACAACAAATACAACAGCCACAAACAATTACGACTTATTTGCCAACTGGCTTAAAACAACACCCAATTTGACTGACACGCAAATTGCTGCCGAGATGAATCGTCTTGGCATCACAACGGGCCAAGTGGGTCAGATCACTGGAATGCCTGGCACAGACATTGAGAATCGTTTTCGGGCGACCACACCATTTGCTGGTGCAACCCAAGGCTTTGCCCAGAACTTCAACAACTATCAATCCATTCCAATTGGCTCTCAGTACAACCCATTTGCAGTGGGTGGCACTGGCTCACCCTATGCCCAGATCATGGGCCAGATGAGACCAGTCGGCAATCCTTATCAAAATGTTGTCGGCAACTTGCCAATGGGTGGCTATAACCCTGGTCTGTATGACCAGATCGCTGCGGCTAATGCAGCCAAGGCTGCGGCTGCGGCTGCTGGGAATACTGCCGTGGACCTTTCTGGTGGTGGCACTGGTGATGGCAGTGATGGTGGGGATAGTGGCGGTGATGGTGGTGGCAATGATAGCGGCGCTGCTAGTGGCGACTGCGTAGACCCAGATGTGCATATCTTGCTTGCTGATCGCAGCACTGTACGCGCTGGCGACCTCAAGGTCGGTGATATGTTGCACACGCTACATGATGAGACCTTTGTTTATGGCGACTTTCCAGTCGAGTATGTCAATGTTCTTCAGCGCCCCAAAGTTGAGGCGCTGTTTGACGATGGCCAAAAAATCATTATTTCCATTACGCACAAATTTTTAACTGCTGACAATAAGTGGGAAAAGATAAGCGACATTGAAATTGGCACATCAATTCGTGGTTTTGAAGATGTGACAAAGAAGCTGGTCAGCATCACTGATGTTGGAACTGGACCAGTCATTGAGATGGTGGTTACAGATGCACACACCTACATTTCTGAAGGTCTTGTCTCTCATAATAAATTCTATGGCGGCTTAATTACTCAGGTTTCTGGTCGTGACCCTGCTGGACCAGATGAGGGTCAAGTTGACATGATGCGCGGTGAATACGTCATCAAGAAGTCCTCAGTCGATAAATACGGCAAGGGACTCTTGGACATGATCAATGAAGGCAAAGTGCCTGCCAAGAAAATGAAATCTTTACTCGGATAAGGTGGCGATATGTCAAAAGGTGGAACAACAACCTCAACAAGCTCCATTGATCCACAGATCAAAGAAGCATTCTTGGCCAACTTTCAGCAGGCCCAAGGGGTCGCTGGCGCATTGCCGGTCCAGCAGTTTGCTGGGTACAACCCTTTGTATCAGGCAGGCGAGGAAGCTCTGGTCAACACGGCCCTCGCTGGCCCAGGCATATCTGGCACTGACTTGGCCGCACAAATGGCGGCTTATGGCGGTGTCTATCAGCCTGGTCAGATCACAGCGCAGCAGACCAACTTGAGCATGGGGCAAGGCCCAGGCTCAATTGGCAGCTACATGAATCCTTACACAAGCATGGTGCGTGAGAACGCATTGGGTGATTTGGAATCGGCAAGACGCGCTGCCATTCAGCAGACTGGTGAACGTGCAACTGCTGCCCGTGCTTTTGGTGGATCGCGCCAAGGTGTGGCCGAGGCTTTGACTAACCAAGGGTTTGCCAAGCAGGCCGCCACACTTGGTACAACATTAAACGAGCAAGCATTCAATCAGGCCATGGCCATGCAGCAGGCCGACATTGCCCGAAGATCAGCAGCCGACATTGCCAATCAGCAAGCAGGCTTGCAAGGTGCGCAATTGCGTACTGGCGCGGCTGGTCAACTTGGAAGTCTTGCTGCACAGCAACAAGCATTGCGTCTTGGCGGCGCTCAAGCGGTCATGGGCGCTGGCGGTGCGCGTCAAGCATTGGACCAGCAACAAATGGATGCAATCCGAAATATTGGTTTGCAGCGTCTTGGTGTGGTCCAGTCTTCACTCGGTGCGCAGCCTGCCAATCTTGGAATGCAGGCCACAACGCCATACAGCCAGAATGTCGGTGCTGGCGCTCTTGGTGGTGCATTGGCTGGCTCTCAATTGGCTGGCACTTTGGGACTAACAGCAGGCACTGGCGCTGGACTTGGTGCATTGCTCAGTCTGATCTAATATGCCAAACATCCCAACCCCAGAGCCACAACGCTACGCTGATGCGCAGCTCATGGCTTTGCTTGATCCCTCAAGCAAGCGTGACACCATCCTAATCACGCCTGGATCACCGATGCCATCTCGCATCCCTGATGGGTTGACAGTGGCTGAGACAAGCAGGGGCATTGTGATCACCAGCGACCCATCTAAGGTCAGGATCATTGACCAAGGCTCTGAGCGTGATGTGGGCATGGCGCTCTTTGGCTATGCATACGATCAGGCCAAAGGCTTTGACAATGTGGCGGTGGCCATGGATCGAGCTGGAACACCAGTAGCAGAACTGGCCATCAAGCCTGGTCAAGAAAGACGGGCCATGAGGGCTGCGTCTTTGCTTGCACCAGATACGGGATCAACTAACATGATGAGCAGAGGCGATGTGGTCAATACTCGCCTCAGAGGTTTATTGGATTAAGGTGGAAATATGGCTACTCAATTTGATTTTGCAAGTTTAGGCAATTTGTTTGGCGGTGGCGGTGTGCCAACGGGACTTGATGCATTGCTGACAGAAGATCAGCGCAAGCTCTTGGGCCGAAATGCTGCACTGTCAGCAGCCGGTGCATTGCTCCAAGCCAGTGGCCGAAGTGCAGTGCCAATCAGCATGGGCCAAGCACTTGGATCAGCTTTGCAGGCAGGCCAGCAAGGTTATCAGCAGGCCCGTGCCAGCTCTTTTCAAGATTTGCTTTTGGGCCAGAAATTGACTGAAGCTAAAACAGCTCAAGATTTACAAAAACAAATTGCTGGTGTATTTGCAGCACCACCGCCAGCGGCTTTGTCACCAGAGCAACAAGCATTGATGGCGCCAGGTATGCAAGCCGGACCAACTGTGGCTCGCGCTGAACTGGCTGCAACCATTCAGCCTCCATCTGCTGATGAAATACTGGCTTCACAATATCGCAGAGCCGCGCAAATATCAACAAGTGCAGGCAAGGCTGAAGATGCAAAAAGATACATGGACATTGCCAAAGAACTTAATCCAAAGGCTGAAATAACGGGCCAGCCATTTGAAGTGACTGACTCTAAAGGCAACCCATTATTGGTCCAGCAATACAAAGATGGCACTGTTAAGACCATGCAAGGCTATGGTCCAAAGCGTGATGTCATCTTGCAGAACCAAGGCGGTCAAACTGTGGCCATTGACAAGTCAAAACTCAAAGGTGGCGAGACATATGCCCAGACAATGACTCCAGGGGAAGTGGCCGCCAACATCATTGCCCAAGGAAACCTTGGCGTTGCCAGAGGTAATTTGACTGTGGCTCAAGGCGGTTTGAACTTGCGTCAGCAAGAATTCAATCGTGGTGGATATCAACTCAAAGAAGGCCCAGATGGTCTGTCTTATGTGCCAACTGCACCAGGCGGTCCAGCCATCCCAGTGATGACAGCAGCCGGAACACCATTTGAAGGCGCTGGCTCTAAACCTACTGAAGATCAAAGCAAGTCAGCAGGCTTTGCTTTCCGAATGAAGCAGTCAACGAATATTTTCAATCAGCCTGCTGTAGATAAAACTGGCGAGCCAATATTGGACCCCAAGACTGGCAAGCCAGTCACACTTGAGCAGGCTTATGGTCAGCCAGGTAAGTATCAGGCAATCATGCGAGCTATCCCAAGTGCCGGACTAACCACCGGCTTGGCCAATGTTTCCGAAGATGTTGGCCGTCAGCAATATCGTCAGGCCCAAGAGAATTGGGTCACTGCCAACTTGCGACCAGAGTCTGGTGCGGTTATTGGTGTGGAAGAGATGGAAAAAGAGATCACTAAATATTTCCCACAGACCAATGACGCGGCAAAAACCATTGAGCAAAAAGCCCGTGCTAGACGCGACACTGAACTGGCCATGACTGTGCGTGCTGGCCCAGCTTATAAGCAAGTGGAAAAAGCAGTGGCTGCACAGAATGCCCCAGTGGTTGCAAAGCCTGCCGGTGTTCCTCGATTAGTCAAAGACCCAACAACTGGTCTCTATCGTTATGTAACGGAGTAAAAAATGGCTGACAAAATTGTTCAAATTCCAAACATTGGACCAGTAAAGTTTCCAGACTCAATGTCTGATGATGAGATATTAAAAGCTATTGGTAATTTACTTGAAGGCTCAACTGCCCCTGCCCCTGCGCCAGCGCCAATGGGCAAAGCCCCAGAGTCTTTTGGGACAAAACTTATGGATTCACCAGTCGGTGGATTTGTTCGCGGTTTGCGTGATATTCCAGACGCTGGCGCTCAACTGCTGACCCGTGGCCTAGAAGCCATTTCACCAGCAGGCTCAAGTCTTGAGCAGTTTGCCCAATCAGAGCGCAGAAGGGTTGAAGACATCAATCGTCAGGCCGAACTTGACTATCAAAGAAACTTTCGACAAGGCCAGATGCGTCAAGGTGAAATTGATGTGGGCCGAGTCATAGGCAACATTGCAGGCACATTGATCCCATCAACTGCTGCCGTGCGCGTACTTGGCGCGACCACTGCCCCAGTACGGGCCGGAGCAATTACTGGTGCAATTGGCGGTGCTTCACAACCCGTGGCCACACCCCCATCAAGAGACACAACATTGTCTGATCTGGTTACTGGCCAGAAACCACAAGGCATGACAACGCCAGAATTCTTTGCCCAGAAAGTCGAGCAAATGGGTGCTGGTACTGTATTTGGTGCTGGGGCTGGCTATGGTGCAGATAAATTGTCCAAGTTACTTTTTGGCGCTAAACCACCAGCAGCACCAATGCCTGGTCAACCAGGTGTTGGTGGCGCTCAAGTCAATGTGACCACAACGCCCACAGCCACAGTGACTGGTGGTGGCATGACTCCTGGTGCAGTCGGTCCAGACCCATCAGCCGGATTGACTGCGGCCCAGCAGTCTATTCTTGGCCGTGGCAAGGAAATGGGATTTAGAACAACGCCTGGTCAAGAGACTGGCTCTAGGTCTTTGCAGCAGATGGAAGCTCGAATGGAGTCAAACCCATTTACTTCTGGACCATTTAACACAATCAAAGATACAAACCAAAAGATTCTTAACCGATCCACAGCGCAGGCCATTGGTGTTGATTCTGCTGAATTGAGCAATCCAGTCTTGGCCCAAGCACAGCGCCAGATCAGTAAGGTCTACCAACAAGTGGCCAGTCCAGAAGTCAAAAAGGTAGATGGCAATACCATCCAAACTGGCATTGAAATTGTGGATAAGGCTTTTGAAGGTCTAACAACTCAGCCATTTAAAAATAATCTTTTTGTGCAGCAGCTGCAAAACATAGCAGCCAAAGGCGAGGCCAGTGGCAATGAATTGCAGGCTTTATCGTCAAAAATTGGCAAGCGTGCCAAAAACGAAATGACCACAGCAATGGGTGATCGTGAACTTGGCAGCGCTTTATTCCAAGTTAAAGAAATGGTCGATGATGCCTTGGCCCAAGGCTTGTCTAAAGAGCAGCAGGCGGCATTTCAGCTGGCCCGTGCCAACTATCGCAACTTGATGACCATCAGGTCCAATCAAGGTGTGGTCAATCCATCGACTGGCAATGTGTCAGGCTTAAACTTGGCCAGTGCATTGACCCGTAAAGACCCACAAGGTTTTGTTTATGGCTCTAACCAGACTCCAATGTATGAGGCCGCTAGGTTTGCCCAAGCATTTAAGCCAATTGTTGGCGACTCTGGCACGGCCACAAGGTCTATGGAAGTCAGCCCATTGAGTATGCTGCTGGCCGCACCAACTAACATTGCAGCCCGTGCCTATACGGCCCAGCCAACTGCTAACCTTGCATCAAGAATGCAGACTGGTGTTGCACCAGGCACTGATGCGGCCACACAAGAACTCTTGAGAAAGATGTTCCCGCAAACTGGTGCAGCTGGATTGATTAGCCTTTTAGGCCAATAACTAACCCCCAAAAAACGCGGCCACAAGTGGGTCGCGTTTCACAACCCGTCTTTTCTGCCTGCGTCTGGCCAAGCCAAAGTCTTTGTCATCTGCTGACATTTTCTCTCTGTATTTTTTGATTCTCTCAGAGCCTGGCACTGGCCCAGGGGCAATGGCATCATCCCCATCACCCCATGACCACAGAGGCCGCCACTGGCCATTGGCGCTCACTCTGGTGTAGCCAGAGATATGGACCAGCTCATGGCGGTGCAAGTCAAACAGAATCCTCGCAGCACTGCGTCTGGCACAAAAGCACAGCTTGGCCAAGTCAAGGTCTGAGAGGTTGCCTTTCTTTTGTAGCGCTGCCTCGATGGCAGGCTCTACACGGGGCTTTAAGCCTCTGGCCATGTGCTGGTCTCCATTCGGGCTTTCAAGCGCTCCAGCATGGTCCTGACAACGTATGCACGGGTTTTAACTTCATTGGGGATTGCATGGCCAAAGACTTCTGGGTGGAGTAAGTCTTTGACCAGGTCAAGGCAGGCATCGAGGGCTGGGGGTAGGTCTTGGTTCATTTAAGAGTCTCCATGCTGTGGCTGCGCAGAGTGGGACTTGCCCGTTTCCAATGGCTTTAAGTCTGTCCACCCTAGCGGCCACCCCATCAGCCACTCGACCCACAC